>Ga0213828_1000029_pt1 | contig 288873 bp, 254 predicted proteins | sample MC6MC0897MG_FD_180664 | JGI IMG/M metagenome (GOLD analysis project Ga0213828, IMG submission 180664) | Enriched soil aggregate microbial communities from Iowa State University, Ames, United States - MC6-MC0897-MG | ecosystem: Environmental > Terrestrial > Soil > Unclassified | place: USA...
ATTTTAAGGTCCATAGGTTTCAGCTCTCGCCAAGGCATGGTCAGATCCTCGAAAACCGACCCTGCCAGTTAAAGACTGTTACCTATGTGCGTGAACTGATTTGTAACCCATGTGGGTGAGTCATACCCGCGATGATTTTTTGGTTCCTTTTTGATCCTTCAAAAAGGGACCCGCCGTAAGGGCGGAAAGGTGAATAAGCGTCGACACCGCAAATGAATGCGCATAAATTCCACAAAACAGTAACCAATACAAACAACAAACAACAAACAACAAACAACAAACAACAAACAACAAACAACAAACAACAAACAACAAACAACAAACAACAAACTCAGCTATCCCGCCGCAGATCCTCAGGAATAGGCAAATCCTTCTTCAACGGCTCCGGCGCCTTCCCCCTGCCCGCCCGATACTGCCGAATCTGGAACACATAGGCCAACACCTGCGCCACCGCCAGGTAAAGCCCCGCCGGAATCTCCTGCTCGATCTCGGTAGAGTAATAGATAGCCCGCGCCAGGGCCGGCGATTCAAGAATCTGCACCTTGTGCTCAACCCCGATCTCGCGAATCTTCAAGGCCATGAAATCCGTACCCTTGGCCAGCAGCAACGGCGCCGAGCCCCCCTTCTCGGGATCGTACTGCAACGCCACCGCGTAATGGGTCGGGTTGGTGATGATCACATCGGCATCCGGCACCGCCGCCATCATCCGCCGCTGCGACATCTCCCGCTGCAACTGGCGAATCCGCTGCTTGACCTCAGGCTTGCCTTCACTGTCCTTGTACTCGTCCTTGACCTCCTGCTTGGTCATTTTCATCTTCTTGTTCGTCTGGAACAGCTGGTACGGCACATCGAGCCCGGCAATCAGCAACAACCCCGCTGCCATCCACAAGGCGCTCCAGCCCACCACCTGAACCGCATGGATGATCGCCTGTTCCAGCGGCTCGTTGGCGATGGCCAGCAGTGCCTCGCGGTCACTGGCCAGTACCAGCAACGCCACCATCAGGATCATGACGAACTTGGCCACCGCCTTGAGCAGTTCGGTCAGCGCGTTCATCGAGAACATGCGCTTGATCCCCGACAACGGATTCATCCGACTGAACTTCGGCTGCAGCAGGCTCCCGGAGAACAGGAAGCCGCCCAGGGCGATCGGCGCAACGAAGGAAATCACGAACAGCAGGATCAGGATCGGCTGCACCGACCAGATCGCCATCTTGCCCGAGGCCAGCAGGAACGTACCCATGCTGCGCTCGTCGACGATCACCTCGCGCGTCAGGCTAAAGTTCATGCGCATCAGGGTCATCAGCGTTTCCGCCAGATAACCGCCGAACGCCAGCAAGCCACCCGCGCCCGCCAGGGTCACCGCGACGGTGTTCAGTTCCTTGGAGCGGGCAACCTCACCCTTCTCCCGTGAGTCGCGCTTGCGCTTATCGGTGGGTTCCTCTGTCTTGTCCTGACCGCTTTCGCTCTCTGCCATGCTCAGCGCGCCCGTGCCAGCTCACGCAGCCACTGCAGCGCTTCGCTGGCCAGTGCCTGGTAGTGCGGAAGGATGTCGGCCAGGCCGACCCAGAAAATCCCCATGCCCAACACCAGGGTCAGCGGGAAACCGATGGAGAAGATGTTCAACTGCGGCGCGGCGCGGGTCATCACGCCGAAGGCGATGTTGACCACCAGCAAGGCGGCGATCGCCGGCAGGATCAACAACAGCGCCGCGCCCAGCACCCAGCTCAGGCGCCCGGCCATCTCCCAGAAATGATTGACCACCAGGGCGTTGCCCACCGGCAACGTGGTGAAACTCTCGGTCAGCACCTCGAACACCACGAGGTGGCCGTTCATCAACAGGAACAGCACGCTCACCAGCATGGTCAGGAACTGGCTGATCACTGCCACGTTGACCCCGTTGGCCGGGTCGACCATGGAGGCGAAGGCCATACCCATCTGCACGGCGACGATCTGCCCGGCGATGACGAAGGCCTGGAACAACAGCTGCAGGGAAAACCCGAACAGCGCCCCGACGATGATCTGCTCGGCACACAGCAACATGCCCCGCAAACTCAAAGGGTCGATCTCGGGAAGCGGCGGCAGACCCGGCACGATGACCACGGTAATGGCCACGGCGGCGTACAGGCGCACCCGCGCCGGCAGCATCTTGGTGCCGAAGATCGGCATGGTCATCAGCACCGCCGCCACCCGGAACAGCGGCAGGATGAAGGTGGCGACCCAGGTGCCAATCTGCGTGTCGGTCAGCTCGAGCATGGCAGTCTCAACCGATCAACTGCGGAATGCTGGTGTACAGGCCGATGAAGTACTCCATGAACTTCTGCACCAGCCAGGGCCCGGCGACGATCAAGGTGATCAGCATGACCAGCAGGCGCGGCAGGAAGCTCAGCGTCTGTTCGTTGATCTGCGTGGCCGCCTGGAACATCGCCACCACCAGGCCGATCAGCAGGCTCGGCACCACCAGCACGGCAACCATCAGGGTGGTCAGCCACAAGGCGTCACGGAACAGGTCGACTGCGACTTCAGGTGTCATGCAAGGCTCTCCTTGGCGGCGTCAGACACCGCCGAAACTGCCGGCCAGGGTACCCATGATCAGCGCCCAGCCATCGACCAGCACGAACAACATGATCTTGAACGGCAGCGAGATGATCAACGGCGACAGCATCATCATACCCATGGCCATCAGCACGCTGGCGACCACCATGTCGATGATCAGGAACGGAATGAAGATCATGAAACCGATCTGGAACGCGGTCTTGAGCTCGGACGTGACGAACGCCGGCACCAGGATCGTCAGCGGCACCTGGTCAGGCCCGGCGATGTCGGTGCGCTTGGACAAACGCATGAACAGGTCGAGGTCGCTCTGCCGGGTCTGCGCCAGCATGAAGTCCTTCAAGGGCCCCTGGGCCTTGTCGATGGCCTGCTGGGCGGTCATCTGCTCAGCCAGGTACGGCTGCAGCGCATCTTTGTTCACGCGCTCGAACACCGGCGCCATGATGAACATGGTCAAGAACAGCGCCATGCCGGTGAGCACCTGGTTCGAGGGTGTCTGCTGCAGCCCCAGGGCCTGGCGCAGGATGGAGAAGACGATGATGATACGGGTGAAGCTGGTCATCAGGATGACGAACGCCGGAATGAAGCTCAGCGCCGTCATGATCAGCAGGATCTGCAGGCTGACCGAATACTCCTGCTGCCCGTCCGCCCCACTGGACAGGGTGATGGCCGGGATCGACAGCGGGTCGGCGGCCAGGGCCAGCGGCGCGGCCAGCAGCAGCGCCAAGGTCAACAGAAAGCGCACTGCGCCGCTCATCACGTCTTGTCCTTATGATCCTTGCCCATCAGCTCGAGCAGCCGCTGGGCGAATTCCGGTGCGGCCTGGCGCGCCGTGGCGGGTACGGCCACGGGTTCGGCCAGCACATGCAGCGCTTCGATGCTGCCGGGAGTATGGCCGATGAGGATCTGCTCCTTGCCGACCTGCACCAGCAACAGCCGGTCACGCGGGCCGATGGCCCGGCTGCCGACGATTTCGATGACCTGGGCACCGCGCTGGGCGTTACCCTGCATGCGCCGCAGCAACCATGCCAGGAAGAAGATCAAGCCCACCACCAGCAGCAGGCCGAACACCATCTGTGCCAGCTGCGCCCCCAACCCGCCCGGCAGCGGCGAGCCTGCTGCCGGCGCGGCGGCGGGCTCGGCGGCGGCGATCACCACCTCGCTGGCCAGCAAGGCACCGAGGGCCGTGACGCCCCGCATCATGCGCTTCACTCAGCGCAGCTTCTTGATACGTTCGCTGGGGCTGATCACGTCGGTCAGGCGGATGCCGAACTTCTCGTTGACCACGACCACCTCGCCATGGGCGATCAGGGTACCGTTGACCAGCACGTCCAGCGGCTCGCCGGCCAGGCGATCCAGTTCGATTACCGAGCCCTGATTGAGCTGCAACAGGTTGCGGATGCTGATCTCGGTACTGCCCACTTCCATGGAGATGCTCACCGGAATGTCCAGGATCACGTCCAGGTTCGGACCTTCGAGGCTTACGTGCTCGTTGGGCTTGGGCGAACTGGCGAACTCTTCCATCGGCAGGCGGCCGGCACCAGAACCCGCGGCATCGGCGGCCAGCAGCGCATCGATGTCGGACTGGCCGGCATCGCCGGTTTCCTCCAGGGCGGCAGCCCACTCATCGGCCAGGGCCTGGTCCTCTGGAGAATTGATCTCGTTTTCGTTAGCCATGATTTCCTCGACAGGCATTCAATACGTTGGAGCGACCGGCACGCCTTTAGCGGCGCTCGATCGGGTCGATGATCTGCAGCGACAGGGTGCCTTTGTGCGACCCCAGCCGCGCCTTGAACGACGGCACGCCGTTGGCGCGCAGCACCAGATGTTCCGGCAGTTCCACCGGGATCACGTCACCGGGCTGCATGTGCAGGATGTCGCGCAGCTTCAGCTGGCGACGGGCAACCGTGGCCGAAACCGGGACATTGACGTCCAGCACATCCTCGCGCAGGGCCTTGACCCAACGCTCGTCCTGGTCGTCCAGGTCGGATTGGAAGCCCGCGTCGAGCATTTCGCGCACCGGCTCGATCATCGAGTACGGCATGGTCACGTGCAGGTCGCCGCCGCCGCCATCGAGTTCGATGTGGAAGGTCGAGACCACCACTGCCTCGCTGGGGCCGACGATGTTGGCCATGGCCGGGTTGACCTCGGAGTTGATGTACTCGAAGTTGACCGGCATGATCGCCTGCCAGGCCTCCTTGAGGTCGACGAAGCACTGATCCAGGACCATGCGTACCACGCGCAGCTCGGTCGGGGTGAACTCTCGCCCCTCGATCTTTGCGTGGCGGCCGTCGCCACCGAAGAAGTTGTCCACCAGCTTGAACACCAGCTTGGCGTCGAGGATGAACAGCGCGGTACCGCGCAACGGCTTGATCTTGACCAGGTTCAGGCTGGTCGGCACGTACAGCGAGTGCACGTACTCGCCGAATTTCATCACCTGCACGCCGCCCACCGCCACATCGGCGGAGCGCCGTAGCAGGTTGAACATGCTGATGCGGGTGTAGCGGGCGAAACGCTCGTTGATCATTTCCAGGGTCGGCATGCGCCCCCGGACGATACGGTCCTGACTGGTCAGGTCGTAGCTCTTGATGCTGCCGGGTTCGCCGGTGCTCTCGGTTTGTACCAGCCCATCGTCCACCCCATGCAGCAGGGCGTCGATCTCATCCTGGGACAGCAGGTCCTGCACGGCCATCTATGGGCTCCTACTGCAATACGAAATTGGTGAACAGCAGCTGGTCGACGACCGGCCTGCCGACTTCCTTCTGCGCCACTTCCTGGACCACCGCAGTGGCCTTCTGGCGCAGCATTTCCTGGCCGACCGGGCTCGCGGCGAGGGTGTCGAAACCCTGCCCGGAGAACATCATCACCAGGTTGTTGCGAATCACCGGCATGTGTACTTTCAGCGCTTCCAGGTCCGCCTGGCTGCGGCCCTGCATGGTGATGCTCACCTGCATGTAGCGCTGCCGGCCATTCTGGTTGAAGTTGACCACGAAGGCCGGAGCCAGGGGTTCGTAGATCGCCGCCGGCTTGACGTTGCTCTGTGCCGCCTCGGGTGCCGGTTGCGACCCGCTCTTGTGCATGAAGAACCAGGTAGCACCTACCGACAGGCCAACCGCCAGGAGCAGGGCCAGCACCAGCAGCAGGATCAACTTGAGTTTGCCTTTAGCGGCGGGGTCTTTCACTGCGTCACTCTTCGCCATGCCAATAATCCGTCGTCCATCGGGGTTTCAAAGAAGGATGACGTGGCTTGAGCAAGTGTTATGCCAGATTTGCCAGAGTGACAATGTAGCGGCCTCGGGGCGGGACGCGCCTGCTGTCGCAGGCACGTCGGCTAGGCCGGCAATTGTCAGGCGTAGTAGTCGACCATGCTGTCGCCGACCACCGCCTGATGCTCGACGGGACGCCCGGCGTCAACTTCACCACCCTCGCCGGCAGCCTCGGCACGGCGCGCCGCAACCCCGGACAGGCTCGACCCACCCTGCTGCGCCTGCTGTTGCTGCTGACCACGGGACTGGTCAGCGACGCTGACGTCCGGCTGCGCCAGGCCCTGCTGGGCGAACAACTCGCGCAAGCGATGCAGCTGGCTGTCGAGCGCATCACGCACGCCGGCATGACCGCTGACGAAATGAATCTGTGCAGGCTGGTCCGCCGCAACATTGACGCGAATATCCAGACGGCCAAGCTCTGCGGGCTCAAGCTGGATATCCGCCGACTTGAGGTTCTGGCTCGACAGGTACATGACCCGGTTCACCAGCCCCTCGGTCCAGGCACCCTGGTTCATGGCCAGGGGTTGCTGCAGCGGGCTTGGAGTCACCGGCACGGCATTGGCAGTCTTGGGCGTCGCCGCCTGGGTGAGGCTGGCCAGGCGATCGGCGAAGTCATCCACGCGCGTATCGCTGCTGGCCCCCTTGATATCCTTGAGGCCATCGTCGATCAGCCCGGCGAAGGCCTTGTCGCCGCGCTCGGCATGCCCGGCCTCCGATTCGGCCTTCTGCACCACATTCGCCAAGGTATTGACGGCCGTGGCAGCCGGGTCGGCAGGTGCCTGGCTGCTGTCGGAACGGGCGGCCGCATGGGCGGACGTGGTGCCCTTGGCCTGGGCATCCTGCTCCAACGCCAGGCGCAAGGTCGGCATGTTGGCCAGAGGATCGGCCTCGGGATCGAACGCGGCATCCTTGGCGGCCTCATCGACCGCCGCCGGCGGCAACACAGGCTGCGGAACCTGCGCTGCCGCCTGCAACACCGGGGCAACCGCTTCGGCCTGGGCCTGGATCAACTGCGCTCCCGGCTGGGCATCGGTGACCTGCCCTGCTACCAGGCTGGCATCGATAGGCGTGGTATTGCCGCTGTCGGCAGATTCGTCCGCTTCCTCGGCCGGCTTGGGGGCCGTGGCCACTGGCAAGTTCTTGCCGTCATCGGCAACCGTCGGCTTGCTGCTTTCCTCCGGCTTGCCATCGGTGGCCGGGCCGGCCTCCTCCTTGGGCTTGACCTGGTCGGCGCCCTTGGCAACCTTGTCGTCGCGCGCTGGAACGCTGTCGCGCCCCTGCCGGGCCATGACCTGGTCGAAGCCTGCGCCCTGGCTGGCCGGGCCCTGCAGCGATTTGTCCGGCACACTGGCAGCCGGGCGCGACGCCTTGTTGACGAGGCTGGCTTGCAGCAAGGGATTGGATGCGACAGGCATTGAAAGGTCTCCGCGGCAGAACTGGTAAAGTGCGTCTGTGCGAAGAAAAGCAAAACTCGCGCCAGCTTTTACTCCGTGTCTACTCTTTGCCACTCGTCACGGTAAAAGCGCCGGACTTCGATGTACTCCAGATCGATGCGGTTGATCAGATCCTCGATACCGTACAAAGGCTGCTGGCGCACCCGCTCTTCCAGCTCCCGGCACAGCTCGGCCAGGCCAACGGCCCCCATGTTGCTGCTGCTCCCTTTGAAGCTGTGTGCGGCCAGGCCAAGCTCATCGGCATCCTTGGCCTCATGGAGCTGGCTCAGGCGTCGCTCGGAGTCTTCCAGGAAGGTTTCCAGCAACTGCAGGTAGCCATCTTCCATGACCTCCCGCAAGTCACTCAACACCTTCTGATCGATATGCATGTCCACCACTTGCTCACTCCCTGATCAAGCCTGATTAAGCCCGAGCCGTGGCCTCCCGACGCCGCCGGCTCACCATTGGAACTCCACACGCGCCAGACGACCACCTTCCAACCACTGGGCGTTGCCTGCCAGCCGCCGTACCAGGCTTACTCCACGCCCACTGAACCCCTGCGCCGCAGGCTCGCCAGCAAGCATGCCCGCCACATCGAAGCCCGCCCCACTGTCGCGAACCTCTATCGTCAGACGCCCACCCGCCCCCTGCGGTTCCACCCGCAGGGCAATGCCGACAACCCCTTGCACCTGCCGTGCCAGGCGCTCGGCGCGCTGGCGATAGTACTCGGAGAAGCCCTCGGCGTCGCATTTGAGCCCCGAGTCGAGGCCAAGCACGCCGTGCTCCAGCGCGTTGGAATACAGCTCGCTGAGCACGCTGTGCAGTCTGCCGCTGCTGGGGCGCAGCCCATGTATTTCCTGCAACAGCTGTACCAGGTAAGGGACCGGGTTGAAACGTCTCAGGCTCTCGCCACGCAGTTCGAACTGCATCGACCAGTCCAACGGGCTGGAACGACCGCTGTCGGAATACACCACGGCTTGGGCCATCCCGTGATCGGGCTCCAGCATGCGGATATCACACAGGCTGATGTCGTCACGGGACTGGCCACCGAAGCGCGCCAGCGCCTGCATGACCTCATCGAACAGCACAGCCGGGTCTCGATTGGCGGCCAATACCTGGCGCAAGCGTTGCACACCGAACAGGCAATCCTGCGCATCTCCGGTATCGACCACGCCATCGGACAGCAAGAACAAGCGCTCCCCCGCCGCGAGCGGGATCACCTCGGTGGTATCGTCGAACTGCTCGGGAGGCAAGATCCCCAGTGGCAGGTGGCGGGAAGGCAGCACTTCGAGCACCTCGCCTGCCGCGGACAATCGGTAGCCATCCGGCATGCCGCCGTTCCACACCTCCACCGTCGCCTGCTGGAAGCTCAGCTTGAGCAGCAGCGCACAGCAGAACATGTCCACGGGCAAGATACGCTTTAGCTTGGCGTTCATCTCCCGCAGTGTTTCGACCAGGCCATAACCCTTGGCGGTCATGCCATAGAACACCTCCGCCAACGGCATCGCGCCGACCGCCGCCGGCAGGCCGTGGCCGGTGAAGTCACCCAGCAACACATGCATGTCGCCCGAAGGCGTGAACGCCGCCAGCAACAGGTCGCCATTGAACAGCGCGTACGGCGATTGCAGGTAACGTATGTTCGGCGCATTCAGGCAGCCGGCATGGGCAACCTTGTCGAACACCGCCTTGGCCACCCGCTGCTCGTTGAGCAGGTGATGATGATGCCGGGTGATCTGGTCACGCTGCTCGAGCACCGTCGCCTGCAACCGGCGCAAACGGTCCATGGCGCGGATCTTCGCCGCCAGGATGACGGCGCTGTAAGGCTTGGCCATGAAGTCGTCGCCGCCGGCCTCGAGGCAGCGCACCAAGCCCTCTTCCTCGTTGAGTGAGGTCAGGAAGATGATCGGCACCAGCGCCTCGCCGGCCAACGCCTTGATCCGTCGCGCCGCCTCGAAACCATCCATCACCGGCATCAGGGCATCGAGCAGCACCAGTTGCGGCCGCCGTTCGGCGAACATTGCCACGGCCTGCTCACCGTTTTCGGCGGTGAGCACCTCATGCCCCTGGCGCCGGACGATCTGCGCCAGCAACAGGCGATCCGCAGCGCCGTCTTCGGCCACCAGCACGGTCAACGCCTGCTCGGCGGACATGACGGCACTCAACTGATGTCGAACAGTTTTTCGAAATTGGAGATGGCGAGGATCTTGCGCACATCCGGGCTCGCATGAACCACGCGGATATCCGACTCCTCACCGCCGACATGGTCGCGCAGCAACAGCAACATGCCCAGCGCCGAGCTGTCGAGATAAGTGGCCTCCTTCAGGTCGACCACCACGGAGTCCGGGCGCGGACGCTGCCGCTCGTAGGCATCCCGGAATTCCTGATGCTTGCCGAAATCGAAACGACCCTTGACCTTGATCGTCAGCTTTTTCCCGTCCTGTGAAAAATCAGTTTCGACTGCCATGCGAGCGATTCCTTCGATGATGGCGAATGCGACTTCTGAAGGTTTAGCAGGCGCTGGCGACAGGCGCCAGTCAGGTCGATCAGGGGTGGCTCTGGCGCGGCAGACGCTGGGACAGCTCGTCGAGCAGCTTCTGCTCGCGCTTGTCCTCGGCCCGGCGCGCTTCGTCCAGATAGCGCTGCACCAGCTTGCGCAAGCCTTCCACCCGGGCATAGGCCTGCTGCCAGGTGTTGCGGGCGTTGTTCAGGTTGTTCTGATGCCAGGCCATGCTCTGGCGCTGCTGGGTCATCGCCGTTTCCAGCTGGCCGAGGAAGCGCTGGTAGTTGACCAGCCAGTTGCCGTCGACGCCCTGGCTGCCGCGATTGATCCACTGCTGCTGATAGGCCTCGCGAAAGCTCTCGAGCTCGGCCTGCTTGGCCTGGGCATCGCTGAGCAACTTCTGGAAATGCCCCAGGCGCTGGGCGGCCTTGCGTTCGGCCTCCTCGGCCATCTCGACCACCGGCACCAGGCGTGCGGCTCGGCTGGGCTGGGCCATGGTCTATCAGCCCGCTGGCGGCGCGAATACCGCCGCCAGTTCTTCGCGGCTCTGCGCCATGCCGACGTTCTCGTCCAGGCGCTGGCGCAGGAAGTCCACCAGCTTGGGCTGCAGGGCAATGGCCAGGTCGGTTTCCGGATCGCCACCAGCCACGTAGGCGCCGACGCTGATCAGGTCACGGCTCTGCGACAGGCGCGACCACAGCTGCTTGAACTTCTGCGCCTGGCGCAAATGGTCGGGGTCGACCACCTGCGGCATGACCCGGCTGATCGAGGCCTCGATATCGATGGCCGGGTAGTGCCCTTCCTCGGCCAGGCGCCGGGACAGCACGAAGTGGCCATCGAGCACGCCGCGCGCCGAGTCGGCGATCGGGTCCTGCTGGTCGTCACCTTCGGACAGCACCGTGTAGAACGCAGTGATCGAGCCGCCACCCGGCTCACCGTTGCCGGCACGCTCCACCAGCTTGGGCAGCTTGGCGAACACCGAGGGTGGATAGCCACGGGTGGCGGGCGGCTCGCCGATGGCCAGGGCGATCTCGCGCTGGGCCTGGGCGAAACGGGTCAGCGAATCCATCAGCAGAAGGACATTCTTGCCCTTGTCGCGGAAATACTCGGCAATACGCGTGCAGTACATCGCCGCACGCAGACGCATCAAGGGCGCGTCGTCCGCCGGAGAGGCCACCACCACCGAGCGCTTGAGCCCCTCCTCGCCGAGGATGTGCTCAATGAACTCCTTCACTTCCCGGCCCCGTTCGCCGATCAGGCCGACCACGATGATCTCGGCCTCGGTGAAACGGGTCATCATGCCCAGCAGCACCGATTTACCGACACCGGTACCGGCGAACAGGCCCAGGCGCTGGCCACGACCTACCGTGAGCAAGCCGTTGATGCTGCGGATACCGACATCCAGCGGCTGGCTGATCGGGTCACGGTTGAGCGGGTTGATGATCGGGCCGTCCATCGGCACCCAGTCCTCGGCCTTCATCCCGCCCTTGCCGTCCAGCGCACGACCGGCGCCGTCAAGCACCCGGCCGAGCATGCTCATGCCCATGGGCAGGCGACCGCTGTCGTCCAGCGGTACCACGCGAGCACCGGGCGCCAGGCCGACGATACTGCCCACCGGCATCAGGAACACCTTGCTGCCGGCAAAGCCCATGACTTCGGCCTCCACCTGCACCGGGTGGTAGCTGTCGTCGTTGATCACCAGGCAGCGGCTGCCCACCGCCGCGCGCAGCCCCTCGGCTTCAAGGGTGAGGCCGACCATGCGCAGCAGGCGCCCCTCGACTATCGGCTGGTCGGGCAGCTTCACCGCATCGGCGTAGCCCTCCAGGCGCTTGCCGAAACTGGTGCGGTCAAGGCGCATCGGGTTCACCTGCCGGGACGTCCAGCTCAACGGAAATATCCGCCGCCGCCGGGTGCAGGGCCTGGTCGTGGGACTGGTCGAACAGTTGCGCCACGGCCTTTTCGATACGTGTTTCCATGGTGGCATCGATACGGCTATGGGCGGTTTCGATACGGCAACCACCCGGCAACAGCGACTCGTCCTCGAGCAGTTTCCAGCTTTCCTCGTGGCGCTCGCGCAAGGCCTTGGCCAGCTCGAAATCCTGGGGGTTGAGGTGGATGCGAATGTTGTCGGCGCCCATCGGCAGCAGCTTCAGCGCTTCGCGCAGCACGTGGGTGATCTGGCTCGAATCGCTGCGCAATTCGCGACCAATGACCTGACGGGTCATGTTGGCGACCAGTTGCACCAAGGCCTTTTCGATCTGGGTATCCTGCTCGGCGATCGGCTCGAGCAGATGCCCCATGATCTGCTCGAGGCTGGCCAGCTTGGCTGCCAGGGCCACTTCGGCCTCCTGGCGCACTTTCAGCTGGGTGCTGTGGAAACCTTCGCGTTCGCCGGTGGCGAAGCCCTCGTTGTAGGCCTCCTGGCGAATGGCCTCGAGCTCCTCGAGGGTCAGCGGCTGGACTTCCTCCAGCGGCACTTCCTCGACTTCTTCCTCGATGACTTCCGGCTCAGGTTCCGGCTCGGGTTCCGGCTCCGGGTCGAAGCTGGGCAGCGCCCAGACGTCGACGCCCTCGAGGTCGCGGGCACGGATCAGGTCGCTGGGGTGTTCGGTGGTGGACATGCTCAAAAACCTCTTTAGCGGCAAGCATCAAGCTTCGAGCAGCAAGAAAAGGCAGCCCTCGCTCGGTCCGCCGTTTCTTGTCGCTTGCCGCTTGAGACTTGCCGCTTAAATCATTTCCTCGGCGCCCTTGCCGCCAAGCACGATCTCGCCGGCCTCGGCCATGCGGCGGGCGATGGTGAGGATTTCCTTCTGCGCCGTTTCCACGTCGCTGACCCGTACCGGCCCCTTGGCCTCCAGGTCGTCGCGCAGCAGCTCGGACGCACGCTTGGACATGTTCTTGAAGATCTTGTCCTTGACCCGCTCGTCGGCGCCCTTGAGCGACACCACCAGCACGTCGGACGACACTTCGCGCAACAGCGCCTGGATACCACGGTCGTCGACGTCGGCCAGGTTGTTGAAGACGAACATCAAGTCTTCGATCTGCTCCGACAGGTCGCTGTCGATCTCGCGGATCGAGTCCATCAGCGCACCTTCCACAGAGCTGTCGAGGAAGTTCATGATATCGGCGGCGCGCTTGATGCCACCCAGGGTGGTACGCGCGGCATTGGAGTTGCCGGAGAACTGCTTCTCGAGGATCTGGTTGAGTTCCTTGAGCGCCGCCGGCTGCACGGTGTTGAGCGACGACACGCGCAGGACGATGTCCAGGCGCACCTTGTGATCGAAGTTGCTCAGCACCTCGCCGGCCTGGTCGGGGTCGAGGTAGGCGACCACGATGGCCTGGATCTGCGGGTGCTCGTAGCGGATGACATCGGCCACGGCGCGCGGCTCCATCCACTTGAGGCTGTCCAGGCCGCTGGTGTTGCCACCGAGCAGGATGCGGTCGATCAGGCCGTTGGCCTTGTCCTCGCCGAGGGCCTGGTTGAGCATCTTGCGGATGTAGCCGTCGGAGCCGACACCCAGGCTGGTCTGGTCGCCGACGATCTCGACGAACTCGCTCATCACCTGCTCGACCTGCTCGCGATGGACGTTGCCCATCTGCGCCATGGCCACACCGACCCGCTGCACTTCCTTGGGCCCCATGTGGCGCAGGACTTGCGCGGCATCGGTCTCGCCGAGCGAGAGCAGGAGGATGGCCGCCTTGTCGACGCGGCTCAGCTTGGCGGTAATGGCTCGATTGTCACTCATCGGCGTTGATCCACTCTTTCACGACCTGGGCCACACGGCCCGGGTCTTCGGCCACCAGGCCCTTGATTGCGTTGAGCTGTGCCTCGTAACCCTCGCTCGGGCTCGGCAACAGAATGCTTGTCGGGCCACCCAGGCTGACGCGGTCGTTGGCCAGTTCGCCATCCAGACCGATCATGCCGCCCAGCTCCATGTCGCTGTCCGTGGCCGCCTGCTTGCCGCCACCTGTAATGTTGTTGAGCACCGGACGCAGCACGCCGAACACCAGCACCAGGATGAACAGCACACCCAGCACTTGCTTGACGATGTCCCAGAACCACGGCTGCGAGTAGAACGGAATGTCGACCAGTTCATCGCCACGGTCGGCGGCGAACGGCACGTTGATCACGGTGACGCTGTCGCCACGGCTGGCATCGAAGCCCACCGCGTCCTGCACCAGGCGAGTGAAGCGCGCCAGGTCCTCGGCGCCCCACGGGGTACGAGTGGCTTCGCCGGTGGCGGCGTCCAGCTTGACCTGGTCATCCACCACCACGGCCACCGACAAGCGGGTCAGGCGACCTTGCTGCTGGCGGGTGTGGCTGATGGAGCGGTCCAGCTCGAAGTTCTTGGTGCTTTGCTGGCGCTTGTCGCTCGGGTACGGCGCCAGCATCGGCTGGCCGGTGGCCGGGTCCATCACCTGTTGGCCGTTGGCATCCAGCAGCGGCTGGCCCGGCTGGATCGCGCCGGCCGGCGTCGCGGCGGCGGTGGCGTTCTCAGGCGCGGACGCGCCGGACGGCGGCTGGTTGCTCAGCGCCCCCGGGACACCCTGCGGGCCCTGGCTGCTGGCACGTTGCTCGTTGACCGACTGCTCGCTGCGCAGCGCAGGCTGGTCGGGGTTGAACTGCTCGGAGGTGGACTCGACGGCGCTGAAGTCGACATCGGTCGACACTTCGGCCTTGTAGCGGTCGTTGCCCAGCACCGGTTGCAGGATGTTGTGCACACGCTGGGTGAGCATGCCTTCCATCCGGCGACTGTAGTCAAACTGCTTGCCAGCCATGGTCAGGGCGGTGTCCTGCAACTGGTCGGAGAGCAGGTTGCCCTTCTGGTCGACCACGGTCACCTGGGACTTGTCCAGCTCCGGAACACTGGTGGCCACAAGGTTGACGATGGCCATGACCTGGCCAGCCTCGAGGTTGCGCCCCGGGTACAGCTCGACCAGTACCGAAGCACTGGGCTTGCGTTCATCACGCACGAACACCGAACTTTTCGGAATCGCCAGGTGCACACGGGCAGCCTTGACGTTGTTCAGGCTCGACACGGTGCGCGCCAGCTCGCCCTCCAGGCCGCGACGGTAGCGGGTGGCTTCCATGAACTGGCTGGTACCTAGGCCCTGATCCTTGTCGAGCAGCTCGAAGCCGACATTGCCATCGCTTGGCGCCACGCCGGCGGCGGCCAGCTTGAGGCGCGCACGGGAGAGGTCGTCGGCCTTGACCAGCAACGCGCCGGAGTTCGGCTCCACCTTGTAGGGAATGTCGGCCGCGGCCAGCGCGTCCACTACCTGCTTGGTGTCCATGCCCGCCAGGCTGCCGTACAGCGGCCGATAGTCCGGCTGCTGCGACCAGAGCACCACGGCAAAGCCGATGGCCACGCTGGCGGCCAGGCCGACCAGCAGGCCGACCTGACGCAGCATGGGCATCTGCGAGATGTTTTCCAGGAACGCCATGCCGAACAGCGGCGGCTTGGCGACTGGCGGGCCACTCTTGGCGGGGGCGTTATCGACGACTGCTTCGGCCATGACTCACTCTCGCCCTTATACCGGCATCTGCATGATGTCCTGGTACGCCTGTACCAGCTTGTTGCGTACCTGGGTCATGGCCTGGAACGATACCGAGGCCTTTTGCGAGGCAATCATCACGTCAGTCAGGTCGACACCGCTCTTGCCGATCTCGAAGGCGTTGGCCAGCTGGGAGGACGCCTGCTGCGTCTCATGCACCTTGCCAATGGCCTGGCCGAGCATGTCGGCGAAGCTGCTCTGGCCAGGCGCCAGCTCAGGCGCGGCGGCAACCTTGGGCTGGGACATGGCTTCGGCCTGCATGGCGCGCATGTCCAACATCAGACGATTGAATTCAACACCTTGGGTCATGGACTTCTCTCTCCGGCTGCCGCACTTTTTTTGACACTCGTGCAGCGAATGGGTTGGAGCTAGCAAGAGGAGTGCCAGCCAACCCGAAAATCATTCAAAACGACGTATCAACCGAACAGGCTGGCCTCGACATCCAAGCCCGCGTCACGCATCTGCGCCAGCTTGTAGCGCAAGGTGCGCGGGCTGATGCCCAGTCGCTCGGCGGCCTCCTTGCGGCGGCCGCGCTCAGCCCGCAAGGTATCGATGATCATCTGATACTCGTGGCGGCGCATGTCATCACCCAGGCCGCCAACTTCGACACTGGAATCGGAAGATAATGGCTCAATAGTGGCTACTCTTGACGCCGACAACGGAATGGCGCCAGCCAGACAAAAATCCGCCGCCTCGATCACTCCGCCCTGCTGGAGAATCAGCGCCCGCTGCATGGCGTTGTCCAGCTCACGCACATTGCCCGGCCAGGCGTAGGCCCGCAGACAGGCTTGCGCCTCGGCGGACAACCGCACCTGGGCATGCCGCATCTTCGCCACATGGCGCGCCAGCAGGCGCTCGGCCAGCGGCAGGATATCGGCGGGGCGCTCGCGCAGGGCCTGCCAGGCCATAGGAAACACCGAAAGGCGGTAATACAGATCCTCGCGGAAGCGCCCGGCCGCCACCTCGCCTACCAGGTCACGGTTGGTCGTGGCGAGAATGCGGATATCCAGGGCGATGGGCTTGCGCCCACCGACGCGCTCGACCTCGCGCTCCTGCAGCACACGCAGCAGCTTGGCCTGCAGCCCCAGGGGCATTTCAGAGATCTCGTCAAGCAGCAGGGTGCCACCGTCGGCCTGTTCGAACTTGCCGGCCTGGGCGGCAATCGCCCCGGTGAAGGCGCCTTTCTCGTGACCGAACAGGGTCGCCTCGAGCATGTTGTCCGGAATCGCCGCGCAATTGATCGCCACGAACGGCCCATCGGCCCGCTGCGACTGCTGGTGGATGTAACGCGCCAGCACCTCCTTGCCCGTCCCCGACTCGCCGGAGATCAGCACCGTGGAATCACTTCGCGCAACCCTGGCCGCCAGCTCGAGCAATTGCCGGCTGGCCGGCTCGCAAGCCACCGGCCCCTCATCATCGGCAGATGCGCTACTCCCGGCGGCATGCCGCGCCACCAGGCTGAGCAGGGCCTTGGGCTCGAAGGGCTTGACCAGGTAATCGACCGCCCCTTGGCGCATGGCTTCCACGGCCCGCTCCACCGCCGCGTGGGCAGTCATCAGCAACACCGGAAGCTGCGGATGATGGCGGCGCAACTGCGCCAGCAACTGATGACCATCCATGCCCGGCATGTTCACGTCACTGATCACCAGGCTGAACGGCTCCTCGGCCACCGCCAGCAACGCATCCTCCGCACTGCCGACGGAGCGCTGGCAGAACCCGCCAAGCTCCAGGGTATCGACCAGTGCCTGGCGCAGGACCCGGTCATCCTCCACCAGCAGAACCTTGACGCTCATTGACTCGCCTCCAAACGCCCATCGATCAAGGGCAACACGACACTGACACAGGTGCCACGGCCAAGCTTCGAACGCAGGCTCAGGGTGCCGCGGTGCGCTCGCACCACAGCCTGCACTACCGCCACGCCGAGGCCGGTGCCGGTGGCCTTGGTGGTCAGGAAGGGCTCTCCCAGCCGCGCCAGCAACGCGGCGTCGATGCCGCTGCCGGCGTCGCTGACACATACACGCAGGCTGTCCTCGCGACGCGACAGGTGAACCTTGAGCTTCGCCGGCCCGCTGCTGGCCTGCAGGGCATTCTCTATCAGGTTGAGCAGTGCGCCGACCAAGGTGTCGCGATTGCACAGCAACTCACCGAGGTGACTGTCACACTGCCAGCGCACCGCATGCCCCTGGACATGGGCATGGGCCGCCTGCTGCAAGGCCTGGAACAGCGCCTTCGGGCTGATCCGGTCATTGAGTGGCAGCTCGCCACGGGCAAACACCAGCATGTCGCGCACCTGATGCTCGAGCTCGTGCAGGCGCTCCTTGAGATTGCCGGCGAAGCGCTGGCGAGTCTCGTCTGCCAACACCTGCTCCGGGTCGGCCAGATGGCTGGCGTACAGCATCGCCGCCGAGAGCGGCGTACGGATCTGATGGGCCAGGGATGCGACCATGCGCCCCAGCGACGATAGGCGCTCGTGCCGCGCCAGCTGGTCCTGCATGCGACGGGTTTCGGTCAGGTCATTGAGTAACACCAACTGCCCTGGCTCGGCGTCCAGCGAGCGCGTGGCGATGGACAGGCGCCGCCCGTCGCGCAGCGAGACTTCATGGCCGTCGTCCTCGCGCGGAGCGAAACTGCGGGCGATCACCTGGCGCCAGAGCACGCCCACCAACGGCTCGCCGAGCAGTTCGCAGGCTGCCGGATTGGCCTCGCGCACGAAGCCCTCGGCGTCGATCACGATCACTCCGCCCGGCAGCAGGTCCAACAGGTTCTGCAGCCGATTGGCCAGGCGCTCCTTTTCATCAAGCTCAGCCATACGCTGCGCACTGACCACCGCCAGCTCGCCCTTGAGCTCGCTGACGCGGGCCTCGAGCATGTTGTAGGACTGGCTCAGCTGGCTGGAGACCTGATCGAACAGGGCGAATGCCTGCTCAAGACCCTGCCGGCTTTCCTGCTCGAGCGGGGTGTGCCCGCGCGGATCGTGGGCTGGGGAACGGTGGGCGGCCTGGGGCATCGTGCTCTCTCGCATGGCTGACCGTCATAAAAACGGTATGTTGCCAGCGGTGTAGCAATAGCCGTGCCGAAGATGGGGGTTTGAGGGGCTGCCCGCGAAGAGGCCGGAGCAGAAATACCGACAGACTCCCTCGCCTGATAGAAGCGCGAGGGAGTCGAGCCAGGCTCAATCCGCCAGCCAGGCCTTGCGCCAGTTGCTCAGGTTGTCGCCTTCGAGCATCCAGCCCTCCAGCACCGCGTTGCGCAGTGCATCGCCCGCCTTCGCAGTGGCATCCAGATCACTGATGTGCATGCGGATGGCGTCTACCCAGCCACGGAAGCGGTTTTTCACCAGCGTGACCGGCAGGTCGTTGTAGCCCTGGTAGCAACGGACGTCGCTGGCGATCACCGGGAAGCCGCAGGCGCCGTACTCCAGCAGGCGCAAGTTGCTCTTGCACTCGTTGAACAGGTTCTGCTCGACGGGAGCCAGGGCCAGGTCCAGGTTCATTCCGGCCAGGAACGCGGGGTAATGCTCAATCGAAACGCCCTCATGGAACTCGTGTACATAAGGCCGTAACTTGTCCGGACACATGCCAACGAACACCCACTCCACCTCGTTGGCCAACTCCCTGACTACGTCCGCGATCACTTCCAGGTCACCGGTGTGACTCGCCCCTCCCGCCCAGCCGACACGAGACTTGCGCGACTGTCGGCGCAGGGCCTTGAGATCTTTCCAGTAGCGCGAATCCAGCGTGTTGTGCACAACCCGGATATCGTCATGAAGGCCGGCGAATGCTTCGGCCAACGGCTGCGTCGAGACGACAAACCGGTCCACGTAGCCCAGAGCGCGACGCAGGGAACGCACAATGTCCTTGGGCATTTCGGCCCGGTGCACACTCTTGAGTGGCAGGTTGGGCAGATAGTCGTCCAACTCGAAGACCTTGAAGGCCCGCGAAAACGCGTGCATCCGGCGCATGTTCTCGAGCTGCTGTTCGCCGATCTGGCGCTGCAACACGATGCTGTCCGGCTGGTAACGTTCAAGTTCTGCAGGCGTCAGGTGAGTCCACGACAAGTGCCCTTCGGCCAGCCCCTCTCGCCTGAGCGCATCGAACGGCTGGATGACCCGGTAGTTGCCACAACCCTGCCCATCCGCCGCATGGGCCAGGATCGTCGGCAGCGGCTTCCAGGACGACAACGGTCGCCAGCTCAGCCCTACGCACTCCAGGCCGAAGCCATTGGCGCAAGACAGCGAGAAGTTCGGGTTGTAATACGGATCTCGTGCCAGTGCAGGCAGCCAGCGGGCATACAAGGCGTCTTCTTCCTCGGCGCTGGCTGGCGTCGCGGCATCCTCGCTGAGCAGCAATTGCACGCGCGGTGTCCATACGTTCAGGTAGCCGGCACGGTGTAAACGCAGGCACAGATCAACATCCGTCCAACGCTGCAGCTCAGGCGTCTCGTCGAAACCGCCCACCTCCAGGAACAGGACTTTGCTCACCAGCAGACACTTGCCGCTCACTGCGACATAGTTCTGGTCGATCTGCAGGCGCTGCATATAACCGGACGCATCCATAGATTGACCGGCAAAGGCCTCGCCAACAGGGCCGTTCAGGCCGAGCACGAAACCGGCATGGCCGATGGTAGCGTGCCCCGTCACCAGTTTGGCTCCTACTACGCCGACTTCTTGGCGCATGCCGTGGTTGAGCATCTGCTGCAACCAGTCGTTATCGAGTACGGCAGCGCCTTCGTCCAGCCACAGCAGGAAATCACCACGGGCCTGCTCGGCGGCCTGGTTGCGCATGTGCGCTGGCGACATGCCGGCAGGGAAGCGCATGCAACGAATGGCATCGGTGCCGAGCTGGGCAACGCCGTCGAACCAGGAGCTCACTGCCGGGCCGGCATTCGCCGACGCTAGCAACACCACCTCGTAGTTTCGATAGCTGGTCTTCTCCAGAATGGTTTCCATGCAACGCTGCGCCCGTTCCGTGCTTTCGCCCTGGAGCAGGATCAGGATGCTGATGGGAACGTTGTCAGGAGCGCCATAAATCAACTCATAACGCCCAGGAAGACGAGACTCGACGCGAGCCTGCGCAAAGCCGCGCGCATGCAGATGGCGCTGAATGACCCCGCGCTCGTCCGAGCAGTCACGCATCGGCCGGGCATCGCTGATCAACAACGGCTCGCTGATATGCCCCAGCCCCTCGAAACCGTTGGACTCAATCAGGCGCAGGATGTAATCCAGCTCGAAAGCTCGACCCGCCTCCTGTCGGAAGCCGCCCATATCCAGCCACATCTGCCGGTTGAACAGCCAATGGCGCGATAAAACGGCAGGAAGGCTCAGCAGCAGGTCGAGATTGAGGTCCGGACGCAGCACTGCGCCCATCTCACCACTCTGCTCACGCACCACCTCATCGCTATACACTGCCCGGCAGCCAGGCGCTGCCAGCAGATCCAGCGCAGTCGTCAGCAGCCCGCTCTGAGTGAACTCGCCCCCTGCCTCGACCAGCATGAACCAATCAGTCTCAACCCCCCGCAACGCCTGCTCGATGCTGCGCAAAGGCTGAGCGGGATCCAGGCTCAGGCTACGTATCGCGGCATCGCTGGCGGTCGGCGCCACCGCATTAGTAGTAAGCACCAGGACATGCACAGGGGCATAGCGGTTGTGCTCCTTGCCCAGGCTCTTGATCGTCCGGGCCAGAAGCTTGCTGTCACCTTCACGGTCCAGCACCAGCACCGTGAATGCAGGTTCGCCACTGACGGCCAGATGTTCGGCGATCAGACGCTGCTGAACGCCACTGGGAACACGCTCGGCCAGCCATGGGAGCAATTGGCGCCGGCCGCTCTGGGCGGCACGGACAGTGGCGGCAGCTTGGGTGACCTCAATGAAGTGATCCAGTGCAGGCCAGAAATTGTCTTCGAGCTGTTGCCATGTATCGTGAACGAAAGGCAACGTCTGACGTGCCCTGTCGAGTTCTTCCGGTGAAGTTCCCCACGCGGCGCCAGGGCTCTGTGTCTCGGTGATTCCAATCCTTGGCGCATCCTTCTCGACGACAACCACGGTCAGACAGCCACACAGGCCCGCCTCGGTCGCCAGGGCGGACGAGCCACAGCAATAGAAGGTTTCACACTGCTGGAACAGATCGGCCAGATCGGCCCAGGACGCAGGCCATTGCGGAGTGATTTCCACTGCATCCGGCGGCAACAAGGAAAGATCTACCGAAAGCTCGCCTCGTCGTCCCTGGTAATAACAGACTTTGCCGGGAATGCGTTTTTCAGGATTATCCGGCAAACAGAAAACCCGACGATCAAAGGGCGGCAAGAGCATGACGCGATCACCAGGCATGTTCTCCTGCACGAGATCGCGTGAATAAGCGTAGAGGATATCATCCTCAGCAAAGCGCCCTTCCCCCTCGATAAAACCAGGCCGATTCAGGATATAACGAACCACCACGCCCCCTTGCAAGGGGTTTCCATCCACAATTTCCGGATACACGACGATAGGTTCAACACCCTGAGATCGATGCGCATCGATGACATCATCCGTCAGGCGCGGCGTCATGAACTCCGGGCACAGCTGCCGGGCGGTAACATAGGCTTCATGCCCAGAGCGAATAAGCGCATCACACAGCATGTGCAGAACACGAATGCCAGAGGAGCTACGCCGATAGTCCGGTGCATAGATGTAATAAGGCTGCGGGCGTTTGGCGAGCAGTTCACGCATTGACTCTGTCTCCGGCTTCATTAGGCCATGTCTTTTGCACAAGCAATTGCAGCATATATCCTTGAATAGAAAGACCCATGCTCACGACTGCCGCCACTGCTGAATGGCATCCGCATGCTTAAGCGGATGCATGAAAACAAAATTGGTCTGCGTGGTTTCTTCGGTAATTCGGGCGCACGCCTCAAGTTTGCCTTGTTCATTGAAAGCCCAGGCGCTGTAACCGTAGCCACTGAGCAAATCCAGCACATCATCCGGGTGATAACCGAATGCTCTAGACCATTTGCGCAGCAACTCCATCAGGATGATCGGCGTGCTATTCAAGACGCGCTCGGCCCCTTGAGCCACCATCAACTCTGCACCTTCAACGTCAATCTTGATCAATGCAGGCGTAATACTGCGACTGCTGCAAAACGCGTCCAGCGTTGTAACCTTGCACGCCACATTGCGAACTGTCCCCTCGCCTCTGGACTGCCCCACCATCTTCAGGGATGTTGCCCCTGAAACATCAGGCGCAAAGAGGAAGTCGAACTCTCCCTCCTTGTCGAACATGCCCATGCAAATAGCCTCGACATTGACCAAGCGGTTAAGGCCGATATTTTTCTTCAGCGTCTCGACGGTAGACGGGATCGGCTCAAAGGCGTAGATCTGCGCGCTCGGACAGCTACGCCCCAGCACCAGGGAATACCAACCAAGATTGGCACCTACATCGATGAACACATCACCCTCTCGGAACACCGACTTGAGGAAGTCTGTTTCAGCAGTTTCGTAGCTACCAAAGTCCAGCAACGCGTAGGGCGTTGCATGCAGATCTACTGCGTCTATCAGCATGGAAATGTCATGGGCCGCAGAGCGCACCGAAACGCCCTCGCCGGTGAGGCGAACTTCTGCTACATCCGTGCCTGCCAGCAACGCCGGGTAGTCGAACAACCCACGGTGCTGCTCATTCAGGTATTCGGCGTACTGGAACTTGTCGATCTCACCGGCCTTGAACTTTTCTCGGGCCAGAATGAGACGATTCTGTTGATTTTTTTCCATGGTCATTACCGTTCAGGGCTGGAGGAAATAGCGCAAGGTCCGCTCGAACCCCGCTTCGGGCAGGATGGTCGGCCGCCAGCCCAGGCATTCCATCTTGGCAAGGTCAAAATGGCCACCTGCGCGGAACAGGGCTTGCCGCTCAGGGTTGGGTGGCAGGTGTTTGACTTGCAGACCCGGTTTCGGAGAAAGCCGCGCGATCAACTTCGCCAGTTCAAGAATGGTAATTTCCTGATCGAGCCCCACATTGTAGGCGTTCCCGCCCTCTCCTCTGAGCAACAGGATCAGGAAAGCCGCGGTGGTGTCAGCCACGTAGCAGAAGGGACGACTGCCCGAACCATCGCTATTGAGCACAATGTCCCGTCCAGCCAAGGCATCGGCAACGAAATCAGCAAACGAACGGCCATCGTCCAGCGCGATACCCGGCCCGTAGGTATGGGAAATCCGCGCCATGATCGCTGCCACACCATGCTGCCGGTAATAGTCGGCACACAAGGTTTCGGCCATCCGCTTTGCTTCGCCATAGCAGGCAGAAACATCCAGCGGGTCAAGGGTGCCGTAATCGCTTTCGGCGATAGCCTTGTCACTCTCGCCATGGCCATAAACCGCGCCGCTACTCATGAACAGCAGCCGCGCCCGTTGCTGCCTGGCCAACTCCAGAAGGTTGAACATGCCCAGCACGTTGGAGCGCACAGTGCCTATAGGGTCGGCAAGGTACTGCCTGGGGCTGCCGGCGCCCGCCGCATGGACAATGAAGTCAACCTGTTCCAGCGCAGGCAGCGGATCACAGACATCCTGGATTATTGGCCGGAACCAGTCGCGCCCGAACAGATGGGGAAAGCGCAATTGCAGCTTCTGCGGGTCACGCGCCAGGGCGTGGATAACCACCGGCTGCTCTGGCCAGCGCTCGCTCAACGAAGCAAAGAACTCAACCAGGTAGGCCGCCAGAAAACTGGTCGCACCGGCAATAAGCACATGCCTGCCGGCAAAGCGCTGCCAGTCTTCAGGGCGGGAAAAAATCAGCTCCAGGTCTTCGCTGATCACGGGATTGCGACGCGAGTCGCCAATAGGATGAGCCATTCTCAAACTCGCCTCGCCAGCACGCCCAGTACCTCACTGCGCGTCCATCCCAGTTCCACGGGTAGTCGCAGGATATCAACAACCTCCAGACCCACGCGCTGCAGCAGGCGGCGCATGGCGGTGTCGGTGAAGAAGTTGACATGCTCGTGCCAGTGTCGCTTGAGCGGCGCAAGTTCCAGGCTGCCTGGATGCTCACGAACCAGAGCCTCGTGTGGAACCTCCAGATACAGCAGTGTGTCGGTGCCGACGGCAGGCAGCATCCGCTCCACCAATTGCCGGGGGTAAGACACATGCTCCAATACCTGGCTACAGCACACCAGGTCGTAATGGGTCTGGCCTACCCGCTGGAGATCGACACGCTCGGCACCAGGCACCAACTCCACACCCGAAATATCGTGGATATGCAGCAGGCGATTGCGCGCTCGGAAGAGGCTATTGATACCGCTGTCCCCCCCCCAATCCAGTACCGCCGGAGCCTCGGGCAGATGTGGCGCCAGCCATTGCTCAACCTCGTCCAGGTAGGCGGCACGCTGGTGATAATGCCCCACGACGTTGGCATAGCCCGGTTCGAAACGGGTGCGCTGGGTGTTGTACAGCTCATCACGATAGTTGTGGTAGAGGGCAGCCATCTGCTCGTCGGTAAAGCGGTAGTCGAGGAACAGGCCACCACATTCCTGGCACTGCAGCGAGTTGCACAGGGTATATGCCATACCCTGACGCAAGTCACGCAGCCCCCAATCTGCCGTGATTTCCACCGGTTCATGGCCGAATACGCGCAGGGCAACAAAAGGCATCAGCACAGCGGGCGAGCGCTGCAGTTGATCACCATCACAGCAGATGCAACGCCTGGCGATCAGTTCGTGACTCACCATGTACTACGCCCCCCGTCCACTATCAGGTTGGAACCGTTCATATAGGACGAAGCATCCGAACAGAGGAAGGCGATGGCGCCACGGTACTCATCGGCGTCGGCCATCCGCCCGAGCGGGATCAATTGGGCCAGCTTGCTGACGAACACGTCATTCTGCCCCGCATAGACGCCGCCAGGAGACAAGGCATTGCAGCGCACACCTTGTTCGCACCAGTAGGTAGCCAGGTACTTGGTCAGTCCGATCAGGCCATGCTTGACCACCGAATAGGTCACCGGTTTGACCGGCTGCTGCTCGGCCTCACGGCCCTCCACCCGGTACAGACGCTGGTCCGGAGCGATCACGCCCAGGTCCGAGGCAATATTGACGATCACCCCGCCTCCCTGCCGGGCCATCTGCGCTCCGAACACCTTGGCGCAGTTGAACGCGCCGCCCAGGCCCACGTCCAGGTCCAGCCGCCATTGCTCCCAGGGGAAATGTTCGAGGCGGGAGAAATCCTTGTCGCCGGCACTTTCCACCTTGGGGTTGCGCGCGGCATTGTTGATCAGAATATCCACCCGACCGTAGCGGGCCATCAGTTGCTCGAAGGCCGCCGTCAGGGCAGCCAGATCAGTGATGTCAGCCACCAGGGTCAACGCTTGGCAGCCGGTTTCTGCAGCCAGCGTCGCGGCGTTGCTCGCCAGGGCTTGCGCATCGATATCCAACAGCACCGGCACGCCACCGAGCCCGGCGATGGTGGCCGCGTGCTGGTAGCCCAACAGACCGGCACCGCCGGTAATGACCGCCACCCGGCCGTCCAGACGAAACAGGGATTGCACACTAGCCATGCACATTCACCTCGTCGAGTGCGACCTCTCGCCCCTCTTTCAGGGAACGCAATGCAGCCAAGGCCAGGCGCAGGCTCTGCAGCCCGTCGTGCAGGCTCACCGCCGGTCTGGCGCTGCCATCCAGGCAGTCGAGGAAGTGGCGGGCCTGAGCCAGGAACATGTCATTACGGGCGAAGTCGGGATAGTCGTTCTGCTCGTGCAATTCGCCCTCGGCGCCATAGATGCTCAAGTGATTGGCCAGCAGATCGATCTCAGCGTAGCCACTGTCACCGACGATCTTGAAGCGACGCACCGGCGGACGTTGCAGATAGTCCTGATGCAGCAGAATGGGGAAACTGCCGTCAGCACCATCGCAACGCATCAATGAGGAAGCAGTGTCTTCGACGTCGATCTCCAGCTTGCTGAGCTGACCTCCGTGGGTGACGATGCTGCGTGGCAAACCAAAGAACCAGTAGATCAGGTCCATCTCGTGGATCTGCGACAGAATCACGCCGCCGCCCTGGTCGGCACGGGCGGCATACATCTGCCGGTAATCCTCATAACGGTGCCAGTTGGGCAGGTATTCACCGATCTCCGAACGAACGCTCAGCAGACGGCCGAAGAAGCCCTCCTCCAGTAGCACCTTCAGGCGTTGCAGGCCGGGGTGGAAACGGAAGTTGTAGCCCACGTGAAACGGCAGGTTGCGTGCTTGCACTTCGCTGAGCAGTTGGTCAATGCCTGCCAGATCGCTGGCCAGCGGCTTCTCCATGAACACCGGCACCCCGGCACGCACACATTTCAGTGCCACCGGCACATGCAGCGCGTTGGGGTTGCAGATGAAGGCCGCTGCCGGACTCTCGGCGAGCGCCTCGTCCAGGTCGTGGTGAACCCGTATCCCATACGCCTGCTCAAGGTCGGCGCCTTCGTCGACGGTGAGATTGTCACGTAGCTTGATACGCTGGCCGCGTACCCGGTAGGCATGCACCTCCAGCTCATCGCCGAGCAGTTGGCGCAGGTTACGCAGATGCCGCTGGCCGATGCCGCCCAGACCGCAGAACAGGATTTTCACGATGCTTTTCTCCCGTTGAGTGCACCACCACGCAGCCAGTCGGCTGCCAACGCAGCCATGCCGGCGAGCCAATGCGGCTCATCGCCAGCCTCGCCACGGGCGACTTGCAGCACGAAGTCGCCCCGGTAGCCAACGCGCAGCAACTGTTCGCGCAAGCTGCAAAAATCGGTATCGCCCTGCCCCAGGGGCACGGTACCTGCACCCAGGCGGCGATCCTTGATGTGGAAACTGCCGATGCGTTCTCCGTAGGCGGCAAATTCCTCTTGCGGGCAGTAGCCCAGGGAAGCGCTGTTGCCGGCGTCGTAGTTGACCTTCACCAAGGGATGCTCAAGGCGCTCAAGCAACTCACGGAAGGCCTGCGGCGCCAGGTCGGTCTCCAGATGCAGTTCGACGCCGTGAAGCTCGGCCGTAGGCAGCACCTGACGAAGGTTGTCCACCACCTGGTCCATCTCGGCAGCGTCACGCATGCGCGAAGCATCAACGAACGGCAGCACGACTCGGCCCACGCCCATCTGCGGGCATAGCTCCAGCAGCCACTTCAGTCGCTGGAGCAGCTCTGCGTTCTCGGCTGCACTACACCGCAACAGCGGACGATCCATGAAGTAGTCCGCGCAGATGGACACCACTGATACGCCGTGCTGCGCCAGCAGCCCGCGCAGCTCCTCACGACCGGCAGGGGTCTCCAGAGGGTTGGCGCCTTCGCCGAAGAGGTCGTAGATCCACTCGATGCCGCGCAGGCCGATTTCTGCTGCGCGCTCTATCTCGAGGCGCCAGCCTTGGCGCGGGAAGGATTGGAAGCGGCCATCCTGCGGCGCACCCAAACGGCCCTGCATGGTGTACAAGCCGGCATCGGCGTATTGGCTCAGGTAGTCACTCATATCAATCATCCAACAGCGGAATCAGCATATTTGCGCGCAATTCGTCGCGCTCGAGGAAGGGGAAGAGATCTTCCAGGGGGCTGGAGACCATTGCACCGTTCTGGCCGATTTTCGAAGTGATGCGCGGGCCGATGGCCTGGTCAAACTCCACCATCACCTCGCACAGTACCGGGCCATCCAGTGCCAGCGCCTCGTCGATGGCCTGACGCAGGTCGCTCTTGCCGTCGATGCGCCGTACTGGCAGACCAAAAGCTGCGCCCAAGGCGCTAATGTCTGGAAGCGTCAGGCCGGAATCCGGGTCGCAACCAATGGTTTGCTTGAAGTACCCCCCCTGAGACGCACGAATCGAGGCATATCCGTTGTTGTTCAGGACGAAGTATTTGATCGGCAGGTGCAACCGGCGAACCACTTCCAGTTCCTGGATATTCATCACGAAGCCACCGTCGCCATCCACCGACACGGTACGTCGGCCGCCGCTGCCAAGGCAGCCGCCAATCGAAGCTGGCAGACCGTAGCCCATGGAGCCCAGGCCACCGGTGGCTACTGCGCGCTGGCCCCGCTTGAGGCGCACCGATAGCCAGAAGGTATCGAGCGCCGCGCCGGAGCTGCCCGGGATGATCTGGTCGCCTTCAGCCAACGCCTCGGACAGGGATTCGCTGAACACATAGGTGTTGACGTAGTCGCCAGGCTGTCGATATTCCGGTAGCACCACCGGGTAGGCCGCTTTCCAGGCGCGGCAACGCTCTCGCCACGCCTGGCAACCCAGAACCTGATCGCCGCAGGCGGCAAGCAGTTGCTCCATGAACACCCGAGCATCGCAAATGAAATGCTGATCCGGCATGTCGCCAAGCTTGGCGACCTCTGCCGGGTCGATATCCACCACCACGATGTCGGCCTTGCGGGCAAAGTGCGTGCGATTGAACCCAGTGATGGAAAAGTCCATCCGACAACCGATGGCTAGCACCAGGTCGGCGTTCTGCACACTGAAATTGGCGCCGCGCTGGGCGACCGTGCCGCAGCGTCCGACATAGAGCGGATGCTCATGTTCCAGCAAGTCTGCGCCGATCCAGGTGGTCAGTGTAGGAATACCCAAAGCCTCGATCAGCTCGCGCATCGCCGCCTCGCCCCCTGCGGCGTGTACGCCGTTGCCCACCAGCAGCACCGGGCGCTCGGCCTGGCGCAACCGCGTTACCAGCACATCGAGAGCCTCGGCATCTGGTACGACCGGCAGGTCATTGGCTTGCGGCACATAGCCTTCCAGTTCGCTGGGGTCGACCTCGGTCGCCTGCACATCCAGCGGTACGTCGATCCACACCGGGCCTTTGCGGCCAGTGAGCATCAGATAGAGAGCCTTCTCGAGCTCATAGCGCACTCGCTGCGGGTCCAGCAGGCAAACGGCGTACTTGGTCAGCGGCGTGACCACACTGACAATGTCCAGCTCCTGGGTACCCAGCTGGCGCAGGCCACTCTCGCCCTTGAGGTCGGCGCGCTTGACCTGGCCGGAGACGAACAGCGCCGGGGTGGACTCGAACCAGGCGCCGGCCAGGCCGGTGATGGCGTTGGTAGCGCCAGGGCCGGAGGTCACCAGGCAGGCGCCGAACTTGCCGGAGGTGCGCGCATAGCCCTCCGCCGCAATGGCTGCGCCCTGCTCATGGAGCATGCTTACGGCGCTCAGCCGCGGCTGGCGGAACAGCGCGTTGTTCAGGTGCATGGCTCCGCCGCCGGGCAGGAAGAACACATGCCCGACGCCCTGGTTGGCGATGAACTCAAAGATATAGTCGGCGACACGCATGAAGTCGTTACTCGGCGATGGAATGCTGGGGAAGGCGATCGGCAGGGACGGCATAGAGCACCAGATCCCAGCCCTCGGCCAGATGCGGACAGAGCGTGAAGTGGTAATGCGGGTAATACTCGTGCAACTGCAGCAAAACACTCCACAGATGGTTCTGCTCGTGGTAGACGCAAACGGCGACCACCGGATGGCGCTCGCTGATCAGCTTGCGCCCACCCGCCAGGCACTGTGGCTCGAAGCCTTCGATGTCGATCTTGATGAAACTCGCCGGAGCGATCCGGCAGGCCAGATCGTCAATCGTCGTGATCATCACCTGCTGGCTGCCGCGCCCCACACGACTTGCTGCGCCGCTGCCATCTTCGATGAGAATCTCGCCGTTGCTGTCGCCGACCGCCAGGGCATGAGCGAACAGCTTTCGGCCCTGATCTGCCTCAAGTTGGCTGAGGTTGCTGCTCAATTCGGCAAAGTTGGCTGGAGAGGGCTCGAAGGAATGGATCTCGCGATAGCTTCGCCCACTTTCGAGATACTCCACTACCGAGTCGCCATTGAATGCGCCAATGTCATAGAGCACTTCGTCCGCGCAGTCGCTGCTGAAATGAGCGTCGAAATAGATGGACAAGGGCGATGCGGGAGGCAACAGGTCGTGGTCCAGGGTAAGACGCCATTCGACATGATCAACGAACAGCTGACGCGAGGCCTCATCGTCGATCAGGGCAAACGCCCGGCGAATATCCTTGGCCTCGGCGGCGGCTTTCTCCGGCAGATCCAGGGAATAGTGCGGGAGGAAATGCTCGGGATAGCGCCAGGCCAGATGGCCGAACAGTGCGATACGCTCAAACCCCAGTTTGCGCAGAGGCGCCAGGCGATCGGTCATCCGATCACTGATGTGTCCACTCCAGATGGTACAAATGATCGAAGGCAGCTTGCCGTCGTACTGCTCCGCCAGTTGAGCAGGACTCATGACCGGCACCGCATCGATATGGGTTCCCCAGGATGCCGGATTGTTGTCGATAAACGCGCAAGGCGAAAAACCCATTTGCTTCAGCACGGTTTGCGTCTTGCGCCCTAGATGGCTGGCACCAAACAAAGCGAAGGGTTGCTCCAGCCCACCGATCAGCCGCTCCAGTGTATGGTTCTGACGCTCTCGAATGGATGCCAACGGCTCGCCCAGCAGGGTTTCCAGCCGATTACTCAGGCTCGAATTGGTCATGGCCGGATTCCTCATAGTGACTGCAGATAGGTCAGCGCCGACCAGAAGCCGGCACCATGATCCTTGTGCCCTTGCCAGACTTCAGGAATGAAGCTGACCTCGGGATGTTGGCGAATCTGTGCCCAGGCGGCCGGCCAGTCGATGTCGCCGGTGCCCATCAGCACGCCTTCGCCGTTGGTGCCCTTGGCGTCGGCCACGTGCAGGTGCGCCGAATGCGGCAGCAGCAGCGCCAGCGCGGCCTGGAAGTCGACGCCGAAGTGGAAGCAAGTCATCTGCAGGTGCGACAGGTCCAGGCACAAGCGCAGGCCGTGCTCGCGGGCCTGGGCCGCCAGTTCGTCGGGCATCATGAAAATGTTCTGGTGGCGCTGGCCGCCGAAGTGCCAGGGGAACGGCGCCATGTTCTGCGGGATCAGCTCGGTGCCGGCGAAATCCACCTGGCGGCAGGCGTCATGGAAACGCTCGTAGAGTTCGGGGCGCATGGCCAGCGGGCGTGGCGCGTCGGCAGAAAAACCACCGATGTTGGCGACGATCAGCCGGGCATCGGCTGCGGGGAAGAACTCGCCGATCTGCAGGGTGGCATCGACCACGCGCTGCAGGTTGTCGATGGAGCGCCGGCGGTAGGCCGGATCGTCCGCAACCAGGTCCAGCAACTCGCTGCTCTCGAACAGCTCCGGGGCGTGCACCACCAGGCGCGAACACGCCACCTCGGCCAGGAATGGCTGTGGCTTCAGACTGAGGTCGCGGTACGACAGATGGAACTCGAAAAGGTCCGGCCCGATGCGCCGATGGTAGTCACGGAAGTCGTGGTAGCGCACCGGCACACCCCAGCGGATCGGCATGTCGAACGCCAGCTTCTGCTCGGCTTGCTGCTCCTGCAGGTCACTCTCGAACAGGAAGTCACCCTGGGCGATGTCGCGTTGGGCCGGCTTGCCCAGCAGCTCCGGCAGGCGGTACGGCGCCAGTCCCTGGCCAGGGCTGGCGATGCGCAGCATGCCCTGCTCCAATACCGCGCCACGGGGGATATCGCGGGCAGCGATCACGCTTTTGCCAAGGTTCTCGCGGTTCAGCAATTCACCCTGGCTGGCATGGCGGCCGGGACCTTGCCAGGGCAGCGCCAGTTCCAGTTGGCGGATGCCATCCACCAGTTGGCGGAATTCGGCAGGTTCCAGGCTGGCCAGGTGATCCGGGCCTTCCATGTTGCGATCCAGGGTGATGTGGCGCTCAACAAGCTTGGCACCCAGGGCCACGGCGCCGAGGGTGATGGCAGTACCGCGCTCATGGCCGGAGTAGCCGATCAGGCCGTGCAACTGCTGCAGGCGGCGCAAGTAGCCAAGCTGGATATCCCCTTCCGGCGCCGGGTAGGCGCTGTTGCAGTGCAGCAATGCGAAGGGCGTACCCAGCGCATCGAGCTGTTCGATTGCCCGGATGATTTCGTGCTCGAAGGACATGCCGGTGGACAGGATCAGCGGCTTGCCCAGGCTGGCGGCCTTGGCGATCAGGTAGGGGTTGCACAGGTCCGCCGAGGCGATTTTCAAGGCCGCCACGTCGAACTCCGCCAAGGCGTCGACACTGGGCTCATCCCAGGGGGTGCACAGGTAGGTGATGCCTTTCTGCGCGCAGTAGGCGCGCACCTGACGGTGCTCGTCGAGGCTCAGCTCGACCTTGTCCAGCAGGTCCTGGATGTACTCCACGCCAAGGTCTTCGGCGCGCGAGCCATCGGCTTTGCGCCGGTACAGCGCTTCGCGATTGCGCAGCTGGAACTTGACGCAGTCGGCGCCCGCCGCAATGGCGGCATCCACCAGTTGCCTGGCCAATGCCAGCGAGCCGTTGTGGTTGTTGCCGACTTCGGCAATGACATAGACACGCTCGCCACCCAGGGCGATGCCGTCGAGAAGAATCGGAGTCATTGGATTTTTGTCCGCCAGGAAGTTACACCGCAGGACTCAAAGCGGAAGCCTTGAGTCTGGCAGCCCAGTGCGCGCACCGCCTGCACCACGCGCTGGCGATGCTGAGGCTGTACGTAGAACAGGAAGAAACCACCGCCACCAGCGCCCAGCAGCTTGCCGCCAAGCGCGCCGGCTGCCAGCGCCGCGGCATAGATCTGGTCGAGGTGGCCATGGCTGATGGCCGAGGAAAAACGCTTTTTCAGGCGCCAGGCTTCGTCCATGCACAGGCCGAAATCACGCAGCTCGCCGCGAATCAGATAGCGGTGCATGCGTCGGCAAAGCGCCACGCTGGCGTGAAGCAGGTCGGTTTGCGAAGACTCGGCCTGCATCTCCTCGCGCTGCAGTTCGTGCAGGCGGCCAGAGTCGTGAGAAATGCCGGTATCGCATAACACCAGGCAGGACTCCAGCTCATTGCGGATCGCCTCTTCCAGACGAATCGGGTGCACCAGGTTGCGCTGGTTCTCGAATTCGATCAGGTTGAAGCCGCCGAAGGCCGAGGCGTACTGATCCTGCCAGCCACCGGCGATGCCGAAGCACAGGCGCTCGGCCTGGAACGCCAGTTCGGCAATTTCATAGGTGCTCCAGCGGTCCTGGCGCAGCTCGTTGAATGCCGCGATGGTAGCCGTGGTTGCAGCGGAAGAGCCGCCCAGCCCGGACCCCACGGGGAAGTCCGAACGTAGGTAAAGATCAAAGCCGTACCCTGGCTTGATCACCGAAACGATGGTCGCCAGCAAGCTTTTGTCACTGGCGGCCAGCAGGTCCGCCAGGGAGTCGTATTCCTCCTCGCGCCCCAGATCCTCGGAGAAAATGCGGATGCCTCGGTCATCCCGTGGCACCAGCGTGGCATGGGCATAAAGCCCGACGGTACAGCTGAGCACCGCTGCCGGATGGTCGATGAAGAAGTAGGTCAGGTCGGCACCGCCGCCACAGAAGCTCATGCGCACCGGTGCGCGGGCCCGTGCCAGCACTGGCACCTCCGGACTGGCCGCCATCAGCCGGGTATAGACCTCTACCAGGCGCCCCTGCTCGTCCACGGCCGGGATGGCGTTGAATCCAAGATCGAAAGCCTTGAGCAACTCCTCTCGCGACGCCCCGGCCTCAACGCAGCGGTACTGGCTGTTCATGCAGGTCGTTACCGGCAGGTCTGTCTGCCCCCCCTGCAACAGGTGGCGACGTACATCGCCGTTGGTCACCACCCCCAGCAGACGGCGGTCGTCGGCAATCACGAAGGCGATCTGCAATGCGCCCGCCTCGATACACTTGACCGCATCGAGAATGCTCTGGCGCTCGCCAATGCTGAGGGTCTGCACAAGCAGGTTCATAGTGAAGTATCCGGAAGAAATTCGTGGGTGTAGCGCGCAAGCGACTCTGGCGTGCCGATATCGATAAAGCGCCCGCTGTAATCGACCACGGTAACTACCTCTTGCTGGAGCAACGCGGGCAACAGGTCGTGCTCCATCGAGCATGCGCGAACGGGGGTGGCGGTAAAGGCCGACGCGGTGAAAGCATAAACCCCCGCGTTGATCAGGCCTGGTCCCTGCACGCCCTTTTCCTGCAGCGCAGCCAGGTGCCCACTGGTATTCAGCGCTAGGCTGCCATAACGGCTGCGGTCATCGACCCGCGCTGCCAGCACGGCATTGCCCGCGCCCAGCACCATCTGCCGATAACCTTGCGCGTCCACAAAGGTGTCGGCATTAAGGACCAGATAGCGCCCATGTGCAGGTTGCTCGCGCAATGCATTGAGCAGTGCACCGCCCGTACCCAATGGGCTCTCCTCCACCACCATCGACAGTGGCAGGCCGGATTGACGCGACAGCTCGGCAAGCTGCTCGGCCACCTGCTCGGCGCGGTAATGCGCGCAAAGCACACCTTCGCTGATACCTGCAGCGGCCAACTGGCTCAGGACACGTGCCAGAAAGGGTTCACCGTGAACGGGAACCAGAGCCTTCTGCGAGTCCGTGACACTGCGCAGCCGCGTGCCGAAACCGCCACACAGGACATAAGCGCGCATCAGCACAGCCTCTGCAGGTAGGTTTCCAGGCTGCGTGCCGCATGCTCCAGATGGTCGTCGCTCAAGCCTGGCCACAGGCCGATCCAGAACGTGTCGTTCATGATCTTGTCGGTGACTGGCAGCTCGCCGGAAACCCGATAGTTCAGCCCCTGCATGTAGGGCTGGCGGGTCAGGTTGCCGGCGAACAGCAGACGCGTACCCACGCCCTGTTCGTCCAGGTAGCGCACCAGCTCCACGCGACTTACTCCGCAGCCATCGTGCAGGGTGATCGGGTAGCCGAACCAGGAAGGGTCACTGTTGGGGGTGGCCTGCGGCAGGATCAGTTTGTCCGCGCAACCGGCCAGCCGCTCACTGAGCCAGGCAAAGTTGCGCTTGCGCGCGGCAACGAAATCATCGACCCGGTCCATCTGCGCCAGCGCGCAGGCCGCCTGCATATCGGTGATCTTCAGGTTGTAGCCCAGGTGCGAGTAGGTGTACTTGTGATCGTAGCCTTGCGGCAGATCACCCATTTGCCAGCAGAAGCGCTTGCTGCAGGTGTTGTCCTCGCCGGGCGCGCAGTAGCAGTCGCGGCCCCAGTCGCGAAACGACTCGATGATGCGCTTGAGTAACGGCGAGTCGGTAAACACGGCACCGCCCTCACCCATGGTGATGTGATGTGCCGGGTAGAAGCTGAGGGTGCCGATATCGCCGAAGGTGCCGACCATGCGTCCTTGGTAGGTGGAGCCCAGGGCATCGCAGCAGTCCTCGATCAACCACAGGCCGTACTTGTCGCACAGGGCACGGATCGCGCCCAGGTCGAAGGGGTTGCCCAAGGTGTGGGCCAGCATGATGGCCTTGGTCTTCGGCCCGATGGCCGCTTCGATCAGCGCCGGATCGATGTTGTAGGTACCCATCTCGACATCAACGAACACCGGTACCGCGCCGAACTGCAGGATCGGGTTGACGGTGGTCGGGAAACCGGCGGCGACGCCGATCACCTCGTCGCCTGGCTTGATTGCCCGGTCGCCGAGGCGGGGCGAAGTCAAGGCGGAAAACGCCAGCAGGTTGGCCGAAGAGCCGGAGTTGGTGGTGAGTACGCAGCGACGGCCCAGGTACTTGGCCAGGCGCTTCTCGAATGCTTCGTTGAAGCGTCCGGTGGTCAGCCAGCCATCCAGCACGGCCTCGGTCATCGCCTGCAACTCACCGGCACCGATCACCTTGCCGGAAGGCGGAACGCTGCTCTGCCCCACCACGAAGGGTTTAGGCGCCATCTGCAGCTCGGCATAGCGTCCGACCAGCTCGGCAATCTGTTGGCGCAACTGCTGCGCCGTACTGTCACTCATGGGTTTCGCCTTGATGAACCGCGATCTGTTCGCGGGTAACGAGTTTCATGTCACGCCCTGCACGCCAAGCCAGATGCCAGTCCATGGTATGTTTCAGGGTGTCATCCAAAGACCAGCGTGGCGTCCAGCCAAGCTTGTGCCGCGCCTTGCTGGAGTCCAGCGCCAGCAGACCGGCTTCGTGCGGTTGGGCATCGCCGGCAACCGACCAGCGCGCCTCGCCTGGCCAGCGTTCGGCAAGACGTCGTACGATCTCGCCGACGGTGGCCAACCCTGCGCTGTCAGGGCCGAAGTTCCAGGCGGTGGCGTGTTGCTCGGGGTCGGTGAGCAAGCCCTGCGCCAGTTGCAGGTAGCCCATCAGCGGATCGAGCACGTGCTGCCAGGGACGCGTCGCATCGGGATAGCGCAGGATCACCTCCTGGCCGTCCTGCCAGGCGCGAAAGATATCCGGCAGCAAGCGCTCGGCGGACCAGTCCCCGCCCCCCAGCACGTTACCAGCGCGCGCCGTGGCCAAGGCCACACCGGCGGCGCGCAGGAACGAATCGCGGTAGCTCGCGCACAGCAGTTCGACACAGGCCTTGCTGCTGCTATAGGGATCGAAGCCGCCCAAGGCATCTTGCTCGCGGTAGGGCCAGGGCCACTCGCGGTTGTCGTAGCACTTGTCAGTGGTCACCACCAGCACCGCGCGTACCGAAGGCGTGGCACGCACCGCCTCCAGCAGGTTGAGCGTACCCATGACGTTGGTTGCGTAAGTGTCGCCTGGCGCACGGTAAGATTCGCGCACCAGCGGCTGAGCCGCCAGATGCAGCACCAGTTCGGGCTGGAAATCATGCAGGGCACGGGTCAGGGCCGAGGCATCGCGGATATCGGCGAAATCGCCGGGGACCTGCTGTTGCAACTGCGCGACCTGCCACAGCGATGGCGTGGTTGCGGCAGGCAAGGCGAAACCACGCAGGTCGGCGCCAAGCTGACGCAGCCATACGGCCAGCCAACCACCCTTGAAGCCGGTATGCCCGGTCAGCAGGACGCGGCGCCCCGCCCAGAATGCCGGAGTCAGCGCCATAGCTGCCATGCTGCTTCGCCGTTTTTCCAGTGTGCCTCGAGCAGGTTGCGATCACGCAGTGTATCCATCGGCTGCCAGAAACCACGGTGCAGATGGCTCATGAGCTGGCCGTCCTCGGCCAGGCGGCGCAGGGGCTCGTCCTCCCAGGTAGTGGCATCGCCCTCGATGTACTCAAGCACAGCCGGCTCCAGCACGAAGAAGCCGCCATTGATCCAGCCACCGTCGCCCGCCGGCTTTTCCTGAAAGCCGCAAACCTGGTTGCCCTGCACGTCCAGCGCGCCATAACGGCCCGGCGGTTGCACGGCGGTAACCGTGGCCATCTTGCCGTGCTGGCGATGGAAATCGATCAGGCGCGGAATATCGACATCGGACACACCGTCGCCATAAGTCAGGCAGAAGGTTTCATTGCCGACATAATCGCGGACACGCTTCAAGCGACCACCCGTGGCGGTGTTTTCCCCGGTATCCACCAGCGTCACTCGCCAAGGCTCGGCGTGGCGGTTGTGGATATCCATGCGGTTTTCCGCCATGTCGAAGGTCACGTCCGACATATGCAGAAAGTAGTTCGCGAAGTACTCCTTGATCACGTAGCCCTTGTAACCCAGGCAGATGACGAAGTCGTTGATGCCGTAGTGCGAGTAGATCTTCATGATGTGCCAGATGATCGGCTTGCCGCCTATCTCGATCATCGGCTTGGGGCGCAGGTGGGATTCTTCGCTGATGCGCGTGCCCAGCCCACCGGCCAGAATGACTGCTTTCATTGTGCTGTTTGTCCGCATTGGTCGGAGGAGCGACAAAAAACTGGCCCCTGGCCCTTTATGCTGGACAAAGCAAAACGCATGCCTGCTTTATGAAGGCGCTCCTGCGCAAACGGCCTTGTCGCTGGGGATTGCTCTCGACACTTGCCTTGGCCGATTGGCGAGCAAAGCCCCAACGCAGGACCAGCGCGGAGCTCGAGCCTGTTCAGCAACCGAGGACTTGGATTGACGGTACCGACCTCTTCGCGGGTAAACCCGCTCCCACAGGGATTGGCGCAAGGCTCAAACTTTGCGCAATAGCCGTGGATTGGGCCGCCTGCGCTGACATGTTCGCCGCAATACCTGCCCCTACAGGGTTAATGCAAGGCTCGAAACCCGCCGCCCTTTGCGGGAGCGGGTTTACCCGCGAACAGGCCGGCACAGGCCTAGCACCAGGCGTCAATCCTCCGCCTGATCCTCGCCGCCCTGGCGGCTCATGCCGTACTTGCGCATTTTCTCGACCAGAGTGGTACGGCGAATGCGCAAACGCTCGGCCGCGCGCGCAACGATGCCGTTGGCGTCATCCAGCGCCTGCTGGATCAGCCCTTGCTCGAGGCTGCCGAGGTAGTCTTTCAGGTCCAGGCCTTCAGGCGGCAGCATGGCATGACTGGCGAAACTCGGCGCATGCCCGTTGATCGCCACGCGCTCCTCGAGGTCGCTACGCAGGCTGTCGACCAGCTGCTCGTCTTCGTCGTCCACATAACGGAACTTCTTCGGCAACTCCGCGACGCCAATCACACCGTAGGGATGCATGATCGCCATGCGCTCCACCAGGTTGGCCAGCTCGCGGACGTTGCCCGGCCAGCCGTGACGGCAAAGCGACATGATCGAGGCGGAGTTGAAGCGGATCGAACCGCGCTTCTCGTGCTCCATGCGCGAGATCAGCTCGTTCATCAGCAGCGGGATGTCTTCCACCCGCTCGCGCAGTGGCGCCATCTCGATAGGGAAGACGTTGAGGCGGTAGTACAGGTCCTCACGGAAGGTCCCGTCCTCGATCATGGTCTCCAGGTTCTTGTGCGTCGCGGCGATGATGCGCACATCGATGCTCTGGGTCTTGTTGCTTCCGACGCGCTCGAAGGTGCGCTCCTGCAACACGCGCAGCAGCTTGACCTGCATCGGCAACGGCATGTCGCCGATCTCGTCGAGGAACAGCGTGCCGCCGTTGGCCAGCTCGAAACGCCCGGCACGGCTGGTGATAGCACCGGTGAAGGCGCCCTTCTCGTGTCCGAACAGCTCGCTCTCGAGTAGCTCAGCCGGGATCGCCCCGCAGTTGACTGGCACGAACGGCGCTTCGCGACGCTTGGAGTGGTAGTGCAGGTTACGCGCCACCACCTCCTTGCCGGTGCCGGACTCACCGAGGATCAGCACGCTGGCGTCGGTGTCAGCCACCTGCTGCATCATCTGCCGCACATGCTGGATGGCACGGCTGGTGCCCACCAGGCTGCGGAACAGGTTGGGCTCGCGCTGGCGACCGCGCTCGCGGGCCTGGTCGTACATCTCGCGATAGACCTGGGCACGGTGCAGGGAGTCGAGCAGCTGGCTGTAGCTCGGCGGCATCTCCAGGTTGGAGAGCACGCGACGACGCAAGTCCTCGGGGAACTCCGCGGAAGAAATTTCGCCCAAGAGCAGAACCGGAAGGAACTCATCCCACCCAGCCACTGTCTTAAGGAGCCCCAGCACACTTGCAGGGGCATTTACTGTGCCGATGAGGACACACAGCACTTCACGGCTGGAAGACAAACCCTCGACCACCTGCTGCCAGTCCTGGCTGGAGCAAGAAAGGTTTTCTTCGCCGAGAAAATTCAGGACCACCGCCAGATCGCGGCGGCGTTCGCTGTCGTCATCGATCAGGAGAATCTTGGTTTCACGCCACATGCAATAGCAACTTCCCTAGTCATATCGGCGCCCAGAGGGCGTGCACGACATCATTCCGACTGAATGGTCAGTGTTCGGACGTCTGAATTTCGAAAACAGCCACTAGTAAAGTCAAAAAGGCCTGCACAGTCAAATTTATGGCGCCTTTTGCTCAGTCCGGTGCATCTTAACTGAACAAATGGTAAACCTTCGAAGCATTCTTTGCTTGATTGATCTGGGTCATTTCATCGGCGATGGCCTGGCGCTCGCCGATGGTCGCGTCGAGCAGCTCGCGGTAGACCTGCAGCAACCCTTCCAGGCGCTCCTTGACCACATCCTCGTCCAGCGTCGGCGCGCCAAGCATGTCGTCGATGCAGGTGCGGCAGTTCTCGTCGAGCCTGCCGATGGCATCCCAGTCCTTGGCACTCAGGGCGCTCAGCAGTGCGTCGCGGGTCTCGTCGAATCGTTGCAGTTCGCTGCTCACCTTGCTCTCCCTGCCCGGCTCAGCCGGCTTGTTGCGCTTCGGCGATCGCGTCCCAGCCGCTCTTGACGGTGATCAGCAATTGCGCGACCTCGTCAATGATCGCCGGGTCGTTGTCGATATTGGCCTGCATCAGGCGATTGGTCATGTAGGCGTAGAGGCTCGACAGCTGCTCGATATAGGCAGGGTCCGCGCTCTTCTGCGCATCCAGGCCATCGTTCAGGCCGATGATGATGTCGATGGCCTTGCCCAGCATCAGGCCTTTTTCGGCGATATCGCCGCGGGCCAGCGCACCTTTGGCCTGGGCCATGCGATCGAGCCCACCCTCCATCAGCATCTGCACCAGACGATGGGGCGTTGCTTCGGAAATCTGGGCATGGGAATTGACCTTCTGGTACTGCCGAAGGGCTCTCATGGGATTCATCTTGCGACCTCGTAGCGGGCAAAAACGACTGGTTTCATAGTCCTTGTATCGGGCCGGCGGCGGAAAACTTTACCTGTCGCCGACGTGAAGCCGGACATCATGCCCGGACTTCACGGGACCTTCACGGATTATTTGTCGTTCTTGGCATTGTTCAGCGCGTTGAGCGTGCCCAGCACGTTGTTCTGCTGCTGGCGCAGCTGAGAGACCAGGGTATCCATGCTGTTGTACTTGTCCTGCAGACTGACGCGCAGGGCTTCCATACGCGTATCCAGGGTGTCCTGCTCGGCCTTGAGCTTGGTCAGGCTCTCGCTCAACACCTTGGAGCGCTCGGCCAGGGTGCCGGTGGCTGCCTTGGCATAAGGCTCGGTCGCGGTCTGCAGGCGTGCCAGCAGGCCATCCTTGCCATTGAAGATGCTGGTCAGGTCGGCGGCGTTGGTGGCCGCTGCCTTGTCCCACTTCTTGTCGTCCAGGCTGAGCGTGCCGCCATCCTGGGACGAGGTGACGCCAAACGCGGCGAGCGACTTCATCGTGCCGTTGCCAGAAAGCGCGTTCATTTCTTCACGAATCGAAGACATCAATGCGCGCATGGACGCATCACCAGTGAGCGCAGCGGCAGTCATGGTGCCATTGGCGTTCTTGGTCACCTTGGTCTCGGCATTGACGGCCGTGATCAGCGCGTTGTAGGTGTCGATGAAGCCTTTCAGGCCCGACTTCAACGCGGTGGCGCTGGTGGTCAACGACAGGTTGGTCTTGATTAAATCGCCGCTATCCTTGTCCTTGGCGGAAACCCCCACCAGCTTGATATTCAACCCGCTGATCGCATCGCTGATATCGTTGCTCTTGGACTCCATGGAGATGCCATCGAGCACGTACTTGGCATTCTTGGGCGGATCCACAACCGTGTACCCGGCATCGATGCCCGAATTCCCCGACAAGGTGATATCGGAACCCACACCCATCTTGGTGGAAGTGATCACCAGACGCGAACCCGAGGCATCAGTCATGACGTTGGCACTCAGGCCCGCGGTGCCGAACTGACTGTTGATCGCCTCGCGCACCTGCTGCAGCGTGGCGCCCGGCGGGATGCTGACATCGTGAGCCTTGCCGTCCTGGGTAATGGTCAGCTTGGTACTGGTGGTCCCGGGATTGACCACGGCATTCGCACCACCGGCATATACCCGGGTGGACACTTTGGACGCAGAAGCCAACTGCTCCACCTGCAGGTTGAACGAGCCATTGGCCGCGCCCGCGCCCGCGGTGATGGTCGCAACCTTTTCATCCGACGACTTCAACGCCAGACCACCGAAGCTGTTGTCCTTGCCCATGGTGGCCAACGCGCCACGGAAGGCATCCAGGGCCGCCTGGATCTTGCCGATCGAGGACAACGTGGTGGTTGCCTTCAGTGTCTGGGTGTTGATCTGTGCCTGTTTCGGCGCCTTCTGCGCGTCCACCAGGGACTTCACAATCGCCTGGGTATCGATGCCCGAACCGATACCGCTGACTGTTGAACCTGCCATCATTGCTCTCCTTGTTCGGTAGCTGCCGGGTCCTTGACGACTACACGCATCAAATGACCGACAGCAACAAAAATCATGCCAGCTTAAGCCTTGCCGTCAAACAGTAGGCTGCCAGCTTCGCTGAGGCTTTGTGCCAGCTTCAGCGCCGTTTCCGACGGGAGCTGGCGGATGACATCACCGGATTCGGTGGCGATCACCTTGACTACGACCCGGCCAGTGGAATCATCGATTGAAAAATCCAGCTTGCGCTGGCTCGACTGGACGAAATCGCGGATTTCGCCAACCGCCTTCTCCAAGTCCTCGCGGGTGTGCGGCTTGTCATCGACAGCTGCGGCTTCCGGCACCTTGGCAGGCACCAGCGGATCCTTGGCGGTCGCCACTGCCTGGGGCTGCACCGGAGGATACACCTGGCTCAGCTTGACACTCATGTCCATGCTTCGAACTCCTCATGTCAAAAAAGCGAAAGGGCACGTAAACGCGCCCTTCCACCTCTTACTCAGGCGCCTGAATTACTGGAGCAGTTTCAGGACCGAGGACGGCAGCTGGTTGGCCTGCGACAGGATCGCGGTCGAAGCCTGCTGCAGGGTCTGCTGCTTGGTCAGCTCTGCAGTTTCCGAAGCGAAGTCCACGTCCTGCACGGTCGAACGGGCAGCGGTGGAGTTCTTCTGGATGTTCTGCAGGTTGTCAACGGTGGTGGTCAGACGGTTCTGGGTAGCACCCAGGCCCGAACGGACGCTGTCGATCGAACCGATGGCCTTGTCGATAACGGCCAGGGCGTTCTGGGCCTTGGTGGCATCGGTAACGTCGGTTTCCGAGATGGTGGTCTTGGCAGAGGTAACGGTCGCACCACCGAACAGAGCAGTAGCGCCGCCCAGCGAGAAGCCCTTGGCCGAGTCCAGGGAGATCTGGCCGGTGACCACCATGGCAGCACCACCCAGAGCAGCACCAGTAGCAAAGTTGCCGGAGCCGTCTTTGGCGGCGATCGAGATGTTCGCCTGGGCGTTGGTGTCAGCAGCCGAGAAGTTGATGTTCTCGCCGGTGTCCGACTTGATGCTCAGGGTGCCTTTGGCTTCGTCGAAGTTGACGCTGATGCCCAGTTTGGCGGCGTTGGATTTCAGCTGCTCAGCCAGGCCTTTCTGATCGGTCACACCAACGAAGTCAACAGTACCGCTGGAACCAACAGCCAGCTTGAAGTTGGATGGAGCGGCACCGGTAACGTCCAGCTTGACTTCAGTGCTGGCAGTTGCACTCAGACCACCGATCGAGCCATTCAGGTTGCTGGCGATTTGCTTGGCGGAAGCACCGGCAGCGTAGTTGACAGTGGCGGTCTGGCCGTTACCGGTAACAGACAGGCTGCCAGAAGCCAGGCCACCCGAGGTTGGGGCGATCGCAGTGCTCTTGACCTGCTGGGAACCGATGTTGCTGGCAGCAACGTTTTCCAGAGTCAGGTTGATGGTTTCGTTGGCGTTGGCGCCGACCTGGATGGCCTTGGTGCCGTACGAACCGTCCAGCAGCTTCTGGCCGCCGAAGGTGGTGGTTTCCGAGATACGGTTCAGTTCGGCGGTCAGAGCCTGGTATTCGTCGTTGTTCGACTTACGGTCGTCGGCGCTCAGGGAGCCAGTGGCCGAGGACAGAGCCAGGGTACGCATTTTCTGCAGGATGTCGGTCGAAGCCTGCATCGCGCCTTCGGCGGTCTGGGCGATCGAGATACCGTCGTTGGCGTTCTTAACTGCCTGACCCAGGCCGTTGATCTGGCTGGTCAGACGGTTGGCGATCTGCAGGCCGGCAGCGTCGTCTTTGGCGCTGTTGATGCGCAGGCCGGAAGACAGGCGCTGCATCGAAGTGGTCTGGGCGCTGCTGGCCTTGTTCAGGTTAACCTGAGTAGTAACCGAAGCAATGTTGGTGTTTACAGTTAAAGCCATGACGAAATCCTCGTTGGATGGGTACTGCGGCTTCCGGCCCTGGCATCCGCCGGGTATGGCCTAGAGAACCTTCGTAATGGTTATCGTCGTCTGCGTGGGTTGCTTGAGGGCATTTTCGAAAAAAAAATGCCATCACCCCGCCACCCCTATGAAATCAGGGGTTTATCGATTCGGCGGTGGACGATCATGGTCTGCCGTGCAGTCCATCGCGACTCAGCCCCACAGGAACCACCCCACCTTCCACGCATAAAAAAACGCCTGGCGGAGTACGCCAGGCGTTCTTTTCGCGGCCATCTCTAATCAAGCGCGATAGAGAATCGCCGAACCCCACGACAGCCCAACACCGAAACCACTGATGGCCACACGCTGCCAGCTGCTGTCGAACATGTGCTTCTGCAGCAGCAGCGGCACGCTGGAAGACACGGTATTGCCGGTCTCGAGCATGTCCTTGACGAACTTCTCCGGGTGTTGCTCCTCAAACCTTCGCGCCACGGCATCGACGATCGCCGCGCTGCCCTGGTGAATGCAGAAGGCATCGATATCCGCGGACTGCAGGCCACTGGCCGCGAGCAACTCATGCAGGTGCGCCGGCACCTTGACCAAGGCGAAGTTGAATACCTGGCGACCGTTCATGAAGAAGGTACCATCACTGACCTTCAGATGCTCGGCACCCGAGCCGTCAGTGCCGAAACGCGCCTCGCCCAACTGCCACACGGCGTCTTCGCCCATCCACGTGGCGGTGGCGGCGTCGCCGAACAGCATGGTGGTGTTGCGATCTTCCGGGTCGACGATCTTCGAATACGGATCGGCGGTGATCAGCAGGCCGTTCTTGAGCCCTGCCGCCTGCATGAAGCCCTTGATGGCGTACAGACCGTACACATAGCCGGAGCAGCCCAGCGAAACATCGAAGGCCGCCACGCGAGTCGACAGGCCCAACTTGTTCTGGACGATAGCCGCGGTGTGCGGCAGCCCTTCTTCGTCACCGTTCTGGGTGACCACGATCAACACATCGATCGACTGCGGATCGAGCTCGGGGTTGTTGGCGAACAGCGCCCGGGCCGCCTCCACGCACAGGTCGGAGGTTTCCTGCTCCTCGGCCTTGCGCGGCAGGAAGGAGGCGCCGATCTTGCCGAACATGAACTCTTCGTCCTTGCCGAACTTCGCACCCTGGACATAGTTGTCCAGGCCAGCGGTGGGCACGTAACTCGCGATGCTTTTGATGCCAATCATTCTGGCTTCCCAATGAAAACAGCCAAAGACCGCCACTCGATGAATTGAGGGCGCCAACTACCGGGACGAGGGCAAAAGGCCTTGGCCAGGCCGACATCTGGCCTGCCCTTCTGCGCACCGGTAACAAAATGCTGCAGCAGCTGCCGCATAGAATACAGGGAAGATGCACGATTTGACTCATTAGTCACAGTCAATTCTCGCCAGACACCTCTCGCAGCAAGCGGCCAGGCACGAAAAAGCCCCGGCAGCGAGGCGCTGGCCGGGGCTTTTGGGTGGACGCGTACTCAGAGCTTGTTGAACAGGCTCAGCTGCGAGATGCGCGAGAAGGCCAGCTGCGAAGCTTCGAGCATGGCTTGCTGCAGGGTCAGCATGATCGACGCCTCGGCCATGTCGGTGTTGCCGATGGCGTCCTGGGTGATCTTGTTGGCCGTGGTCAGGCTAGTGTTTTCCTGGCGCTGGATATCGATCGAATTGCCTCGCGCACCAATGGAACCGCGAGTGATATCTACCTGCTCGCGAGCACTGGCTAGGTTGGCGACCGCCGAGGCAACGGCGTTCTTGATCGCATTGTTGTTGCCGTCATTGCCAGGCGGCGCATCCAGCGCGGAACGCAGCTGGCTGAGGGTTTCCAGCACGCTCTGGTTCTGGTGGTTGTTGGCATTGATGGCGAACTGGTCACCCGCCTGCGGCGCACCGGACACCTGATAGGTCACCCCTGCCACCGTCAACGCCGGCGCGGTGAAGGTACCACTGGCAACCGGCTTGCTGTCTGCGGTCAATGGCTGGGCATAGAACTCGTAGGTGTTGGCCCCGGTGAACTTGATCACCGCGCCATTGCTCGGGAAGGTGCTGCTGTAGGCTGCCTGGTCGGTCACGGCGCTGCCGGTCACCTGTGCGCTCGACGGGTTGCCGGCGCCACGCACACTGGTCAGCGAATCGGGACGCGCCTGTACGCTGAACTCACGACCGGCGAAGACGGCATTGGCATCATCGCCTTCTTTAAGCGATGCCGTGACTTCGAACTCGACGCCACGCAAGGCGATACGGTTACTGCCCTCGGTCTTACTGTCGAAAGTGCCATTGGTCGCTGTTTCGGCGGTGATGTCGTTGCCCAGGGCATCGGTCACCGTGTACTGGGTGGCGCTGGTGAAGGTGATCTTGTACGGCTGGCCGGCGGTAAAACTGCTGTTGAACGTGTTGTTCGAGGTCATCAGCCCCGGCGACAGCGCAACCTTGCCATCATCGACCGCCGGCGCCACCAGAGTGGATTCGGTACGGCTCTTGTTCTTGGCCGAATCGAAGATGCTGAAACCAGTGTCGTTGGTCGCCAGGCTCAAGGTGTCGGACACCTGCAGGCTCAACTGGGTCTGGTCGCCCTGGTAGCTGTAGCTGCCATCAGCATTACGCACATAGGGTGGCGACGAAGTCTTGGTGCCACCGAACATGTAGTCGCCGTTGGCATCGCGCGAGTTGAGCAGGCCGAAGATATTGGCCTCGATCTCTTTCAGCTCGCTGCTGATGGACACGCGATCGGCATCGCTCACCCCGGCGCCACCGGCGCGGATGGCCAGGTCGCTAGCGCGCTGCATGGCATCGTTGATGGTAGAGAGCACGCTCTCTTCCTGCAGCAGCGCGTTGTTCACCGTGGTCATGTTGCCGTCGTACTGCTTGAGCAGTGCCTGCTGTTGTTGCAGCAGCAACAGGCGTGCGGCACCGACCGGATCATCGGCGGCGGTCTGGATGCGCACGCCGCTGTCGATCTGCGTCTTGCTCTTCATCAGGTCGGCGAAGTTCTTGGTGTAGCTACTGGCGCTCGACTCATAGAACTGAGCGGTGGAAATACGCACGATGGCTACTCCTTAAAGGGCGTTGATCAGAATGCTGAAGGTTTCCTGCGCCGCCTTGATGATCTGCGACGACGCGGTGTAGTAGTGCTGGAACTTGATCAGGTTGGCCGCCTCATCGTCCAGGTTGACACCGGAAACCCCGTTGCGGCTCTCCTTGGCCGCATTGAGCACGGCCGTGGTCGCAACGGTATCGATTTTGGCCTGGTTGGCCTTGGCACCGACGCGCTCGACCAGCGAGGCGTAGGACGATGTGAAGCTGGTACCGCTACCAGAGTTCATGCCGACCGTGGATTTGGTTTGCAGGCCCAGCAGCGCCTGGGCGTTGCGGTTATCGGACTTGCCGTCGGCATTGAAGCCGAAGCTGAAACTGTCATTGGCGGCCGGGCTTCCGCCCACCGAGGTCTCGACACTGAAGGTACGCGGGTTGCCGCTGCCATCGAGGATCGGCGCGCCGGCGGCATCTAGCATCGGCACATTGATCGTCAGCTTGTTGTCCTGGCCCGGCACGATGGTGCCGGTACCGATGGAGTTGCCCTTGGCATCGAACAGCTCGTAAGCCTGCGTGCCACCGCTGGCCGCCTGGAACACCATGCGCACCGGCATCGAATGCTTGATCGAATCCTGGATCAGCGCAGTGTCGGCGCCACCGTAGATATCCAGATTGGCACCGAGATTCGGCGGGGTGATGGTGCCGGAACCTTTATTGCCGCTGCCGACGACGCCATTGATCGGGCCGGCGAACGCCAGCTTGTTGGCATCGGTGAGCACGGTATTGATCGAGCCCGCCGCCGTGCGGGTCGGGCTTACCTTGAAGCTGTCACCGGCGGCGAGGCCGCCGCCATTGAGCTTGAGGGTGAAGCCATCGATCACCGGTGGTGGCGTGGTGGTCAGGTCGAAATTGCCCATGTCGGTGCCGTCGGAACGGCGCACGCTGTACTGGTTGGGGCCGGTGAACTTGACTTCGTAATCGTAGGTTGTGAGCGCGCCACTGTTGGCGATGGTCACATCCAGATTGCCGGAGCCTGCGCTGTTGCCCGCAGCCGCCAGGCTGCGCTGGCTGACCGCCATGGCGCTGTTGATGCTGGAGAACAGCGCGCTGCCGAACTGCCCGTTGGCATCCAGGCCCTGCCCCAACTGGCTGTTGATGCTGTCGGCCACCACCAGGGCTACACGGCCCAACTCGTTCATCGACGGATTGAGCACGTCCTGACGATAGCGCAGCAGGCCGCCCATCTGCCCGCCGGCGACCACCGACGTGACGTCGGAGGAGAAGGTCGGGTAGTTGATCTGCAGGCTGTACTGGCTGTTGTCCGCAGCGCTCGGCACCGCGCTCAGGGTGTTGGCGCGGTTGCCGGTAACCAGCGACTGGCCATTGCCCAGGTACACGTCGTAGTTGCCGTCGCGCTCCTGCACGGTGACGCCGACCAGTTCATTGAGCTGGCGTACCGCTTCGCTGCGCGCATCCAGCAGGTTGTTCGGCGAGGCGCCGGACGCCGACAGCTGGGTGATCTGCTTGTTGAGGTCGGCGATGCTCGACGTCAGCTTGTTGACCTGGCCCGACAGCGTGTCGAGCTGGCTGTTGATGCTGTCGTTCTGTTTGTTCATCTCGCTGGAGATGGCGTTGAAGCGATTGCTCAGGGTCTGCGCCTGGGTCAGCAGCAGCTGGCGCGAGGCGACGTCACTGGGCTTGGCCGAAGCGGTCTGCAGCGCCGAGAAGAAGGCGGTCAGCACCGAGCTGATGCCGGTGCTGCTCTCGGCCAGCAGTTTATCGATACCTGTGATCTGATCCTGGAACGCCGCCGCGTCGGTGTTGAGCGAGGTGGCGGTCTGCAGTTGATTGTCCAGGTAGGCGTTGTAGATGCGACGCACATCCTGCAACGTCGTGCCGGTACCGACGAAGCCGACGCCGATATTGTGCGAGGCGCCCGTACCCTGGATGACCTGCTGCCGCGAATAGCCGGAGACCGCCGCGTTGGCGATGTTGTTGCCGGTAATGGCCAACGCCGTCTGGCTGGCATTCAGGCCGGAGAGCCCGATCGAGATCAGAGACATGCTTCAATCCTTATAGATTCGTGTGAGTGCCAGCCATGGCGTATTCCTGGGTCGGCTGCAGTTGCCGGGCGATGCTGATGATCTTGCGGGCATAGTCCGGATCGGTGGCGTAGCCAGCTTTCTGCAGCTCTCTTGCAAACTGTTCCGGGTTATCGGCGGCACCGACGGCATCTTTATAGCGGTTGTTGTTCTGCAACAGGCTGACCAGGTCATGGAAGCTGTCCTGGTACGAATCGTAGGAACGGAACGCCGCCGTTTCCTTGACGAATTGCCCGCCACGGAACTCGCTGGTGATCGCCCGTGCCTCGGCACCCTGCCAGTTGCCGGTGGCCTTGATGCCGAACAGGTTGTGGCTGCTGCTGCCGTCGGGATTGCGCATGACCGACTTGCCCCAACCGGTCTCCAGCGCCGCCTGGGCCACCAGGTAGCGCGGATCGATGCCGATGCGCTTGGCCGCCTGCTCGGCCATCGGCAGCATGGTGGCGACGAAGGCATCGCTGTTGCTGAACGCCTTGTTCGGTGCCAGCGGCGGCTGGGCCACGGCCCGGCCGAGAATGCGCATGCCCTCGCGCGGCGCGGCGAAGCTCTGCGCCGGCTGCCAGTCGCCACGGGCAACACCGGCGAGCGAAGGGCCATTGCGGCCGGACACAGCCGCATCGCTGCCGTTTGCGCCGGCAACAGCGGCGGGCGGGACGATGCCAGCCAGCAAACGGTCGGTCAGCTTGCCCGGCAACGCCAGGCGTCGCGAGTTAAGCGCCGCCACATCATTGCGCCCTGCCACAGGCTGCTCGACGCGCGTCGGGTTGACCATGCGGCTACCCCACAATGCCGGGGCAGCAACGTCGGTTCGTGGGAACGGGCTGGTGTTGACGCCAACCTTGTTCTTGCTCAACTGGCGCACCAGCACATCCTGCAGGCCGATACCGCCACCCTGACGGGACATGCTCACCGCCAGTTGCTGGTCGTACATGTCACGGTACTGCTTGACCGTGTCACTGTTCATCGGGCTGTCTTCGTCGGCCATCACATCAGTGGCCTTGCGCGACGCCTTGAGCATCTCACTGACGAACAACGATTCGAACTCTTGGGCGACCTTGCGGATGTTGCCCTCACTGTCGCGATCGCCATGCTTGAGCGAACTCAGGCGATTGAGGTCAGTAAAGGCGCCGCTGTCGGCCGCGCCGGAAACCAGGCTTTTCGGGGTCATCCGTGGCGTCCTCAGATCACGATCAGGTCGGCCTGCAACGCGCCGGCCTGCTTCAGGGCTTCGAGGATCGCCATCAGGTCACCCGGCGCCGCGCCAACCTGGTTCACCGCCCGCACGATCTCATCCAGCGTGGTACCCGGGCCGAACTTGAACATCGGCTTGGCCTCCTGCTCGGCATTGACCCGCGACCGCGGCACCACGGCGGTCTGGCCATTGGAGAACGGCCCCGGCTGGCTGACGATCGGGTCTTCGGTGATGGTCACGGTCAGGCTGCCGTGGGTCACCGCCGCTGGCGAGACCTTGACGTTCTGGCCGATGACGATGGTGCCGGTACGCGAGTTGATGATCACCTTGGCCACGGCCTGGCCCGGATCGATCTCGAGGTTCTCGAGAATGGACAGGTAATCCACGCGCTGGCTGGGGTCCATCGGCGCGGTGACCCGCACCGAGCCACCATCGAGCGCCTGCGCCACGCCTGGCCCAAGCAGTTCGTTGACCTTGTCGACGATGCGCTTGGCGGTGGTGAAGTCCGGACGGTTGAGGTTCAGCGTGAGGCTGTTGCCCTGGTTGAAACCACTTGGCACCGCACGCTCGACCGAAGCACCGCCTGGAATGCGACCGGCGGACGGCACGTTGACGGTGATCTTCGAGCCATCGCGGCCTTCAGCGTCGAAACCACCGACCACGAGGTTGCCCTGAGCGATGGCGTAGACGTTGCCGTCGATACCCTTGAGCGGCGTCATCAAAAGACTACCGCCGCGCAGGCTCTTGGAGTTGCCGATCGACGACACGGTGATGTCGACTACCTGGCCGGGCTTGGCGAAGGCCGGCAGATCGGCATGCACCGATACCGCGGCAACGTTCTTCAACTGCACGTTGCCCGAGCCTGGTGGCACCTTGATGCCGAACTGCGACAACATGTTGTTGAAGGTCTGCAGGGTGAACGGAGTCTGGGTGGTCTGGTCACCGGTACCGTTCAGGCCCACCACCAGACCGTAGCCGATCAGCTGGTTGGCACGCACGCCGGAAATGCTGGCGATATCCTTCAGGCGCTCGGCGTGGACACCGAAGGCACAGGACAGAAGCAGAGTCGCGGCAATCAACCGCCTAGCGTTGAACATGGTCATCCGTACTCAGAAAGGCCAGAGCGGGCTGATGAAGAAACGGTCCAGCCAACCAGGCTGGCTGGCATCGGCGAACGAGCCAGTGCCCGAATAGGTGATGCGCGCGTCGGCCACACGGGTGGACGGCACGGTGTTGTCGGTAGCGATGTCGTCAGCCCGCACCAGGCCGGCGATGCGTACCAGCTCCTCGCCGGTATTCAGGGTCATCCACTTCTCGCCACGCACCGCGATGATGCCGTTGGGCAGCACTTCAGCCACGGTGACAGTGATCGAACCGGTCAGGGTGTTGCCCTGGGTCGCCTTGCTGTCACCCTTGGTGGAGCGGTCACCGCTGTAACCGGCCTCGAGGGTGAGGTCGCCGCTGCCCAACGGATTGTTGGTGTTGGGCACGGTACCGAACAGCGAGGTCAAGCCGAGGTTGGCCTTGCTGTTCTTCTGGATCTGCGAGCCGGCATTCTTGCTCGCCGAGGTACGCTCGTTGAGGGTGATGGTGATGATGTCGCCAACCCGGAACGCCTTGCGGTCGGTGTACAGGCCCTGCTCGAAACCGGCCTGGTAGATCGAACCGTTGTTGGCCGCCGCCGGCAACGGGGTACGCGGCAGGACCGGCGCATAGTACGGATCGTTGGGCTTGGGCGGCGGCGCGACGCAACCGGCCAACGATACCGCCCCCCCCAGGGCGAACACGGACAACAGACGTTTCATGACGCTTACCTCTAGGCAAAACAGGCGCTGCAACAGCGAGCGGATGGTCAGCGGCCCGCACCCGGCGGGCCGCCACGGCTTACAGCTGCTGGGTGACGAACGACAGCATCTTGTCGGCGGCGGAGATGACCTTGGAGTTCATCTCGTAGGCGCGCTGGGTGGTGATCATGTTCACCAGCTCTTCGACGGTACTGACGTTGGAGGCTTCCAGGGTCTGCTGCTGGGTGGTGCCGAAACCGTTCAGGCCCGGCGTGCCGATTTGTGGCGCACCGCTGGCGGCGGTCTCAAGGAACAGGTTGCCGCCGATGGCCTGCAGGCCGGCCGGGTTGATGAAGTCGGCGGTCTGGATGTTGCCAATGATCTGCGCGGCCGGGTTGCCGGTGGTGGTGATAGAGACGGTGCCGTCCCGGCCGACGGTGAAAGTCTGCGCATCTGGCGGCACGACGATGGCCGGCTCCAGGGCGAAGCCGTTGGCGGTAACGATCTGGCCGTCGGAATTCAGGTGGAAGGTACCGTCACGGGTGTATGAAACGGTGCCGTCAGGCTGCAAGATCTGGAAGAAACCGCGACCGTTGACCGCCACGTCCAACGGGTTCTCGGTGGTCTGCAGGCTGCCTGCGGTGAAGCTCTTCTGGGTGCCGACGATGCGCACACCGGTACCGACCTGCAGGCCCGAAGGCAGCTCGCTGTCCTGGGTCGACTGTGCACCAGGCTGGCGTTTGATCTGGTACAGCAGGTCCTGGAACTCGGCGCGATCACGCTTGAAGCCGGTGGTCGAGACGTTGGCCAGGTTGTTGGAGATGACCGCGAGGTTGGTGTCCTGGGCGGACAGGCCGGTTTTAGCGACCCAAAGAGCCGGAAGCATTTAGTGTTCTCCTCGTGCGCCTGTTTTACGGCACCCGTTCAAATGTAGTTAGCCGATTTGCAAAACCCGAGCCATGGCTTCATCGCCTTCCTTGGCCGCGTTCATCATCTTGATGTGCAGTTCGAACTGACGGGACAGCGCCAGCACCGAGGTCATTTCCTCGACGGCGTTGACGTTGCTCGATTCCAGGAAGCCCGAAACCAGGCGGACGTTGACGTCGGCGTCGGCTGGCTGGCCGCTGGCGGTGTGAATCATGCCGTCCAGCCCCTTGGTCATGCCCTTGATATCCGGGTTGACCAGCTTGATCCGGTCGACCTCGGCCATCACCCGCGGGTCCTCGCCCATGGCGCGGATGCTGATGGTGCCGTCGTCGCCGACCTCGACCTTCTGCTCGGGCGGAATCGCGATCGGGCCACCGTTGCCGATGACCGGCATGCCGTTGCCGGCACGCAGCACGCCCAGGGCGTCAATGTTCAGGCTACCGGTACGCACATAGACTTCGCTGCCATCGGGGGCCTGCACGGCGATGAAGCCCTTGCCGGCAACCGCCACGTCCAGTTCGCGACCGGTCTCGACCAGCGCTCCTTCACTGAAGTCGGTGGCCGGGCGCTCGGTCATGGCAAAGGCACGCGCCGGAAAGCTGTCGCCAAACACCGGCATCGAACGGGCCTGTTCCAGGTCGCGCTGGAAGCCATTGGTGGAAACGTTCGCCAGGTTGTTGGCATGGGCCTTCTGCGCCAGCGCATTCTGGCTGGCACCGGTCATGGCCACATAAAGCATCTTGTCCACAGCATCTCCTCTACGCGAACCTTGCCGCGCTGTCGTTGGCAAGGGCAAAGCAATTATCGAACCAACATTACAAAGCCCCGTAACACGGGGCTTTCAGGGCATCCTATGGCGGTTGGCGTCAGTTTATCGGCGAATACTTGCCGCAGGCGGCAAACCCACGTCAGTCGTCACGGCAGGCGCCGTTGCGGTAAGGGCCGGAATGACGCCTCCAGCCCTCGCCCGGATCGTTGGCCGAACACATGTAGCGCCCGGTCGCCAGGCTTTGCCACTGATACCAGGGCGCCGGCGCAGCCCCTAGCGACAGCGCCACCAGCAACGCACCAGCCACAACCACGAACACCGACAACTTCTTCATGACATCACTCTCCGCACTGCCAGATGTGAAAAAGCCCCTGCGGGCAGGGGCTTTTTCACGCCACGATCATCAGGTCATCTGGATGATGGTCTGCATGATGGTGCTTTCGGTGGAAATGGTCTTGGCGTTAGCCTGGTAGTTGCTCTGCGCCTTGATCAGGTTGACCAGCTCTCCGGTCAGGTCGACGTTGGAGTCTTCCAGGGAGCTGCCCGCAATACGCCCCAAAGTGCCAGTATCAGGCTCACCGATGATCGGTACACCCGAAGCGTAGGTCTCTTTCCAAGCCGTGCCACCGACCGGGGTCAAACCCTGCATATTGGCGAAGTTGGCAATCACCACCTGACCGATCACCTTGTTCTGGCCATTGGTGAAGTTGGCGAACATGTTGCCGCTCTGGTCCACGGTCAGACCAGCCAGCTCACCGGTGGCATAACCATCCTGGTCCTTGGCGGTGGTGGCCGAAGCTGCGTTGTACTGAGTGGTGGCCAGCATATCCAGGGTCACACCACCAGGACGCGCGGTGGCGCCATTGCCAACCCAGGCACCTGCGGCATTCTTCTCCGCGGGCACCCAGCCGGCCAGCTGGAAGGTCTTGTCTGCGGCGATGGTCAGACCACCCGCGACTGCACCGGCAGCCATGGCCGCTGTGTCCAGCTTGCCACCCGAGGTGAACGGCAGCTTGTTGACCAACGGAGTAGTCAGGGTCGGGTCAGCCGGGTTACGCCCATCGATGGTGGTGTACATGGTCCAGGAGTTGGTGCCAGCATCCTTGACGAAGTACTGGTTCATCTGATGTTCATTACCCTGACTGTCGTAGATTGGGGTATTGAAGGTGTAGTTGTAGCTTTTGACGTTGGTCGGATCGAAGGGCGCAACAGAGGGCGCAGTAGCACTGGAATTCAGGTTGACCGTTTCAGAAATACGACCCGTCGGCTTCGGCGCCAGGTTTGAGGAATCGATCCTCAAGTCTGTCAGCACGCCCGGAATGACCCTGCCGTTTTCATCCACTGCGTAACCCTGCAGATTGGCATTGGAGTTATTGATGACGTAGCCATCCTTGTCAGGGTGGAACTCGCCGGCACGGGTGTAGATCTGCGAGCCATTGTCCTTCATGACGAAGAAACCATTGCCATCGATAGCCATGTCCAGCGCCTGGCCAGTGCCGTTGATATTACCTGGATTGAACATCTGCGAGACCGCCATGGTCTTGACACCACTACCCACCTGGGTCTTGCCGCCGGCGGTACCGCGGATGGACTGCGAATACTGGTCGCCGAACTCGGCGCGCGACGATTTGAAACCAGTGGTGGCGACGTTGGCAATGTTGTTGCCGGTGACGTTCAGTGCTTTGTTCGCCGCATAGAGACCGCTAAGGCCGATATTGAAAGACATGTACTCGCTCCTTGTGCCGATTCTGCGGCGTTAAATTCCGATGGTGGTGACTTTGGAGATGCCGACTTTGCCGATGCCAGCCAGGTCGAGCATCATCTCGCTGCCGTTCTGGAAGCTGACACTGTTGACCTTGGCTGGCAGCAGCGTGGCCAGCGTCTTGGCCTTGCCGTCGACCTTGGTCTCGGCACTGAAGGTGTAGGTACCCGGATCGACCTTCTCACCCTTGTCATTGGTGCCATCCCAGATGAAGTCGGCGGTGCCGGCCTTCTGCGCCCCAAGCTCGATGGTTTTGACCACCTTGCCGTCCTTGTCCTTGATGGTGACCTCGCCTTCGGTAATGTTCGACGGCACCACGACCTGACCATTGAAGCTCTTGGTGGTATCGACCACCGCCTTGTCGCTCGCCACGATCACCGAACGGCCGACCAGCGAGGTGGCCTGCAATGCCTGGGACGAACCGATGCCAGTGAGGATGCCGTCGACCGACTCCTTCAACGACTGGATGCCTTCGAGGCTGCTGAACTGCGCCAGCTGCGCGACGAACTCGCCGTTGTCCTGAGGATCGAGCGGGTTCTGGTTCTTCATCTGCGTCACCAGCAACTGCAGGAACGCATCTTTACCCAACGCGCTACCGGCCTGCCCGGTATTGGCGTTGTTCTTGTTGGCAGGTCTTTGCAGCGACTCTAGAAAGCTACTGCCGACCTTGGTATCAGTATTGGTGGTAGTCATTTCGGCTCCCTGCTTACTGACCCAGGGTCAGCACTTTCTGCATCATGTTCTTGGCGGTGTTCATCAGCTCGGCGTTGGTCTGGAACGCACGGCTGGCGGAGATCATGTCAGCCATCTCCTCGACCACGTTGACGTTCGGGTAGTAGACATAGCCGTCCTTGTTCGCCGCCGGGTGGTTCGGCTCGTAGCGGGCCTCGAGGTTGCTCTGATCCTCGATGATGCCCTTGACCTGCACGCCCTGCCCCGCCTCGCCCTGGTCTTCGAACAGCGACTGGCCGGCGCCGCCTTGGGCCTGCTGGAAGGTGGTGGCGAACACCGGATGACGGGCACGATAGGTCTGGTCGATGCTCGAAGACACCGTCTCGGCGTTGGCGATGTTCGAGGCAACGGTGTTCAGGCGCGTGTTCTGCGCACTCATGCCGCTACCGGCGATGTTGAAGACACTGGCAAGGGACATGGTCACTCTCCACGCAGGGCCGATACCAGCCCTTTGAATTTACTGTTGAGCAGGGTGAAGCTGGCCTGGAAGCCAACGGCGTTTTCCGTGTAGTTCGATTGCTCGATCTGCGCATCGACGGTGTTCTGGTCGATCGATGGCTGCATCGGGGTGCGGTACTTCAGGGTGTCATCCATCATCGCCAGGCCTTCGGCCTCGATATGGCGATTATTGGTGCGGTCCAGGGCAATGCGGCCGTTCTGCTGCTTGTCGGACTCGGCGGCGAGCACGGACGAGAAGTCCATGTCGCGCGCCTTGTAGTTGGGCGTATCGGCGTTGGCGATGTTGTTGGCCAGCACCTCGGCGCGCTGGGCGCGGAAGCCCAGTGCCTTTTCGTGGATGCCGAGCGCCTTGTCGAAGCTGATGCTCATATCGGGGAAACCTTCAGAGGTTGACCAGAGTTTCGTTGGCTTAGGCTTTAGCAAGGGCTGTGCCAACCACTGCAACCCCTGGAAACAGTGGAGATGCCGGGCATCCGGCAGATGGCTATGCCAGAAAAGCGGCAAAGTGCTTCCGCTTGACGCGCAGCGAGCGGCAATTGCCAGGCGGCAAAAGCGGCAAAACAAAAAATTGACGTCAAAGCCATGTATCTATTAGCCATCACTCCGGCAGCATTCGCACCCCGCGCAAACCTATGGCTTCAACGACGAAGCGCGAGATCGCCGGCACCCGCGCCAAGTCGGACTACGATAGCAACCTGCTGAGGCTGAACCTGATTGGCGGCTACGGCTGGCAGGTCAATCCGCGCCTACGGGTCGAACCCCGCCTTGCCGCGCGCAGCAGGCAGCGCTTTTCGCACCATCAAAAAGGCCGGTATCTCGCGATACCGGCCTTTTTGATGAGCCTCACTTGGCCTGGTAGATGATGCCCGGGCTGCACTGAACCATCTGGTAATGGTCGGGCAGCCCGTTGAGCGCCTCGGACGCCCCAAGGAACAGGTACCCCCCAGGCTTGAGCGTGCCGTGAATACGCATGAGGATGTCCTTCTTGACCTGGGCCGAGAAGTAGATCAGCACGTTGCGGCAGAACACGATGTCGAACTTGCCCAGCGGCGCATAGCTGTCGAGCAGGTTGTAGGAGCGGAACTCGACGCGGCTGCGGATCGGCGCCTTGATTGCCCAGCGCCCCGGCCCCTTGGTGTCGAAGTAGCGCTGAAGGCGCTCCTGCGACAGGCCACGGGCGATGGCCAGGCTGTCGTACTCACCGGTCTTGCAGTTGGTGAGCATGGCGCCGGACAGGTCGGTGGCGACGATCTGCGCGCCCATCTTCAACTGGCCAAGGTTGGTCCGCTCGAACTCGTCGATGGCCATCGACAGCGAGTACGGCTCCTGCCCGGAGGAACAGGCCGCCGACCAGATGCGCAGGCGCTGGCCCGGGTTGTTCTTGATGAACTCCGGGATGACCTTGCTCTTGAGCACCTCGAACGGGTAGGTATCGCGAAACCACAGCGTCTCGTTGGTGGTCATGGCATCGACCACCTGCTCGCGCAGACCACTGCGCGGCTGGGTCTGGATGCGTTGCACCAGCTCGCCCAGCGACTTGATGCCCTGTTGCTCCATCAGCTTGTTGAGACGGCTGGAGACCAGGTACTGCTTATTCTCGCCCAGCAGGATGCCACAGGCTTTCTCCAGGAAGACCCGGAACTGTTCGAAATCCAAATTACCCGTAGACAATGCTGCCGCCTCTTTATAAATCGCTAGCGCCAGGGACAAACCCCGGCCGTTTTCAATGGCTCGCCTTGATCCGATCGACCACGCGCTGGGCGAGGTCATCCGGCTTGAACTTGGCCAGGAAGTCATCGGCGCCGACCTTCTTGACCATCGCCTGGTTGAATACCCCGGACAACGAAGTATGCAGGCAGATGTGCAACTTTTGCATGCGCGGATCGCTGCGAATCTCCGCCGTGAGGGTATAGCCGTCCATTTCCGGCATTTCAATATCCGAGATCATCATGAGGAACTCGTCCTCTGGCCGCTTGCCCTCGTCGACCAGCTTGCGCAGGTAATCCAGGGCCTGACGACCATCATTGAGCGCCACCACCTCGACCCCCACGGTCTGCAGGCAACGGCTTACCTGCTTGCGCGCCACCGACGAGTCATCGACGGTCAGCACTCGCAGCATCACCGCCTTGTCCTGCACCTCGGCATCGATCACACCATCCGACACAGACTCGGACGATGGCGCCACCTCGGCCAGGACCTTCTCCACATCGATGATCTCGACCATACGATTGTCGACCCGAGTCACGGCGGTCAGGTAATGATCTCGCCCGGTGCCCTTGGGTGGCGGATGGATCTCTTCCCAGTTCATGTTGACGATGCGTTCGACCGAGTGCACCAGAAAACCCTGGGTCTTGGTGTTGTACTCGGTGATGATCACGAAACTGTTGCGCGTCTCTTCCTTCAACTGCGGAAGGCCCGTGGCCATCGACAGGTCCAGGATCGGGATGGTCGCCCCCCGAATGTTGGCCACGCCGCGCACCACCGGATGAGACCTGGGCAGCAAGGTCAGGTCCGGGCACTGCAGTACCTCGCGCACCTTGAACACATTGATGCCGTAGAGCTGATCGCCATTGAGGCGAAACAACAACAACTCCAGGCGGTTCTGCCCCACCAGTTGCGTGCGCTGGTTGACCGAATCCATCACTCCAGCCATGCCGGACTCCTTCAACGATTGCCTGTGTACCAAATCGGCACGGGCTTTGCTTTTTTGAACGCCATGTACACGAAAACGACAAATTTCCGACGACTGACGCGCCTGTTGACCGGCTCACTGGCCGCCCTGTGCCTGCTGGCACCCGGCATACGTACGCTGGCGGACTCTTTTACCTTGCCTGAACAGCTTATCGGTGTCACTCAAGGGTTTCTTGAATTCACCGTAGAGGATTATCTGGCGACCACCCAGACGCCGGGGCGCTACGAGATCCAGGTCAACACCCTGGACCCGCGCCTGCGCATGCCGCTGTGCAGCCAGCAACTGGATGCCTCGCTGGAAAGTTCGACGCCCCTGGGACGGGTCACGGTACGGGTGCGTTGCGATGGCGCGGCGCCCTGGACCGTGTTCGTCCCGGCCCAGGTGCGCCTGCTGCGCGACGTGGTGGTCATGACCCGTCCGCTCAAGCGCGAAAGCGTGGTCGGCGAAGGCGATGTGGCCATGCGCGAGCGCGATGTGGGCACGCTGGGGCCCGGCTACCTGACCCAACTGGACCAGGCACTGGGCATGAAGCTGCTGCGCCCCACGGTGCTCGACCAGGTGTTGACGCAACAGCATCTGGAGCAGGCCGAAGTGGTGCGCAAGGGCGACCACGTGGTGATCATCGCCCGCAGCGGCAGCCTCAGCGTGCGCATGCCGGGCGAGGCATTGGACAAGGGCGGCCTACAGACGCAGATCCGCGTGCGCAACCTGAACTCCAAGCGCGTGGTCAAGGCTCGGGTTACCGGGCCCGGCCAGGTCGAGGTGGCCATGTAGCAACACCCCGCGTCGGCATACTGACAGAACGCTGGCGATGTGGAACCGCGCCCCCTAAACTGTGTCACACATCGGGTTGCGCACGCGTGTCGAAAGGCGGTGATGCATTCACGCCTAAAGTTTTGCTCGGGTAGGCCGAAAGCAAGGCATGCGTCCTAATTCCCAGGGGTTTTGAACATGGTCATCGACTTCAGTCGTCTAAACAATTCTCCGTCCGTCACGGGCGGCGTTCGCGGCAATGCCGCACCGGGCACCGCCGATAAAGCCGGCGCGGCCAGTGAAGCGCCAAAGCAGGCCAATGCCAGCGGAGAAGCCGTACACCTGAGCCCAGAGGCCCAGCAATTGCAGAAGATCAGCGACAAGCTGCGCGACCAGCCAACCGTCAACAGCGCCCGCGTGGCCGAGTTGAAGCAAGCGATCGCAGATGGCAGCTACAAGGTCGATGCCGACCGTGTCGCCAGCAAACTGCTTGATTTCGAAGCCCAGCGCTGACCTTCAGGCGCGCTGACTTCAAGGACGCAACCCGCCAAGAGTTAGCCATGCACGACATCACCCTGCTGCAACTGATCGAAAACGACATCGCGCCAACGCAGGAACTGCTCGAACTCCTGCAAAACGAAGCGATAGCCCTGCACGGCCGGGATATGCTGGCCCTGGAGCACATCCTGGCCCGTAAACAGTCGTTGATCATCTTGCTCGAGCAGCAGGGCAAGCGCCGCAGCCAGCTGCTGCTGGAGCTAGGCCTGAGCGCCGATCGCGCAGGTGCGCAGGCGCTGGCCGCGCAGTCGAGCAATGGCGAGGCCATCATGAGCCGGCTCGATGCCCTGGGCGAGCTGATGGATGCCTGCCAGCAGGTCAACGAGACCAACGGCCGGATCATCCAGGTACAGCAGCAGACCACGGCCAACCAGATCAGAATCCTTCAGGGTGGCGATTCTCCGTCGCTCTACGACAGCCGTGGCGGTACCTCGCCAATGGCCAAGCCCCGCGCACTCAGCCAAGTGTGATTAGTTCTATCTTAGTTATATCAAGGCACGGAACATACTGGCAAAATGCCGTAACTTGCGTGTGCCGTTTTGCCTGGAGATTGATAACCCGTGTTCAATGAATCCGATGCTCCCCAGCCCCCAAAGGTGCTGACCACCCCTTTGGAGATCGCGGCCAACTTGCGCCAGCTGCTGGATAGCCACGACCCACTGATCATCAGCTTCCATGAGCGCAGCCAGCGGTTCCAGAGCTATGTGGTGCATGTCGACCGGGAAAGCGGTGTCCTGGCACTGGATGAAATGATCCCTCGCGACGGCGAGAAGTACATCGAGAGCGGCGAACCCTTCCGCGTCGAAGGCTTCCACGACGGCGTGCGCATCGCCTGGGAAAGCAACATACCGCTGACCATCACCGAGATCGACGGCCACCGCTGCTACCGTGGCCCGCTGCCCGAGGAAGTGACCTATCACCAACGCCGCAATGCCTTCCGCGCCGCGCTGAAGCTGTCGCAACTGGTCGACGTGACCCTCGACGGCACCCACCTCAAGGGCAATGGCGCGTTGCGCGGCAAACTGCTGGATATCTCGGCCACCGGCTGCAAACTGCGCTTCGACGGCAACGTCGAGGACCGCCTGCAACTAGGCCAGGTCTATGAGCGCTTCAAGGCCGGCACCCCACTGGGGTTGACCGACACCCTGGTCGAACTGCGCCACCTGCACTTCGAAGAGCGCATCAACACCACCTTCGCCGGGGTGCGCTTCCACAACCTCAACGGCCAGGCCCAGCGCAAGATCGAGAGCTTCGTCTATCAGTTGCAGCGTGAAGCGCGGCGGTTCGACAAGGACGACTATTGATCGTCGCCAGCCCATGAAAAACGCCACCCCTCGGGTGGCGTTTTCGTTGGTGCCCGGGCAGGCCGCCTAGGACATCGATTTGCCCACCTCGCCTTGCGCCTGCGCACCGGCATCCTCCTCGGTATCTTCCGCCGCCACCGGCGCCTGCATCACATCCTGCACCGTCTGCTCATCCACCCGCGGGTCGAGGGCCGCCGACAAGGGCGAGCCCGCCGCTGGCATCGCCACGTGCCCCAGCGGCGCATCCTGGACCTGATGCAGCCCAGTGACTGCCTTGGGCCGAATGCGCCACACCAGCACCAACGCGAAGAACACGAAGAAGGCGTAGAGCATCTGCGCGCCCAGCAGCTTCATCAACACCCCGGCCGCCAACGGTCCGATACAGGCGCCCACACCATAAGTGACCAGCAGCATCGCGGTCAGCGAGACCCGCCGCTCACTCTCCACGTGGTCATTGGAGAACGCCACCGCCAAGGGATACAGGCAGAACTGCAACAGCGAAATGACAAAGCCCATGGCGAACAGCAGCTCGAGCGGAACCCCCGGCAGGATCGCCAGCGGCGCGGCAGCCAGGGCCAGGCCGATGGCCACGCTGCGGATCAGTACGGCGCGGTCATAGCGGTCGGAAAGCCAGCCCAGCGGCCACTGCACCAGCAGCCCGGCAAAGATGCAGCAGCCCATGAACAGGCCGATCTGCTCGGTGCTCAGCCCCTGGCTGGACGCATACAGCGGCGCCAGGCCATAGAAAGAGCCGACGATCAGGCCCGAACCGAGTACCGTGGACAGCGATTGCGGCACGCGCTTGATGAAGAACTTCGGCTCCATCGGTGCCGGGCGCAACGGCGCGGGGTGAATGCGCCGGGTCATGGCCACCGGCACCAGGCACAAGGCAAAGCACATAGCCACCAGCATCAGCAGTTCCGGCCCCAGTTGCGGGTGCACCACCAGGATCAACTGGCCGAGTACCAGCCCCAGGTAGGAGGCAATCATGTAGCCGCTGAACACCGCACCACGGTGCTTGGCGTCGGCCTGTTCGTTGAGCCAGCTCTCGATAACCATGTACTGGCACATCATGCCCAGGCCGACGATCATGCGCAGCCCGACCCAGGCCGGCAGCCAGTTGGTCAGTCCATGCCCGAGCACCGCGGCGCCGACGATGCCGGCACAGGTGGCATAGGCGCGGATATGCCCGACCCGGCCGATCAATCGGTGCCCTACCTTGCCCCCCACCGCCAGGCCAAAGTAGTTGGCCGCCATCAGCGCACCGATCCACAGGCTGTCGACATGATCGGCGGCCAGGCGCAAGGCCAGGTAGGTACTCAGCAGGCCCGAGCCGATCAGCATCATCAAGGCGGCGAAGTACAGCGACTGAAACGGCTTCCAGATATTTCGCATACGTCCCGTCAAGCTCCTTGACCAGGTGGCGTTGGGTTGCAGGCAAGCATAAAAGCAAATCCATCTTGGCACAGGCCCCCAGGCAGCAAAAAGAGCCGTGGGGGCGCATTCGGTAGCGGTCGTGTCGCGCTCAGGCCTGCGCGGCCAGCACGCGGCGCTCCCAGGGGGTGATTTCATCGAAGAAATCGCTCAGCTCCAGGGTCTTGGTGGCGATGTAGCCTTCGATAAACTCCCTGCCGAACAGTTCCCGCGCCAGGTCGCTGCGCTTGAGCCGCTCAAGCGCGGCATGCAGGGTGCAAGGGAGGCTGAGGTGTTCTGGCACCTCGAACTCGCCCTGGATGGCCGGCGTCGGCGCGATCTGCCGCTCAATACCGTGCAGGCCAGCGGCAAGGCTCGCGGCAATGGCCAGGTAGGGGTTGGCATCGGCGCCCGGCAGGCGGTTCTCCACCCGCCGCGCCACAGGCGAGCTGGCCGGGATACGCAGGCCTGCGGCACGGTTGTCCTCGGACCAGCAGGCGTTGTTCGGTGACGCATAGGGGTGGCACAGGCGCTGGTAGGAATTGACGTTCGGCGCGAACAGCGCGGTGAAGTCGGCCAGACAGGCCTGCAGGCCACCGATGAAATGGTGGAAGGTGTCGGTCGCCCTGCCCTGCTCGTCGCTGAACACATTGCGCCCACTGCCGACCTCCACCAGGCTCTGGTGAATATGCATCGAACTGCCGGGCGTGTGCGCCAGTGGCTTGGCCATGCACACCACGGTCAGGCCATGTTTGAGTGCGACCTCCTTGAGCAGGTGCTTGAACAGGAAGGTCTGGTCGGCCAGCAGCAACGGATCGCCGTGCAGCAGGTTGATCTCGAACTGGCTGACGCCCATCTCGTGCATGAAGGTGTCGCGTGGCAGGCCCAGCGCCGCCATGCAGCGGTACACCTCGTTGAAGAACGGCCGCAGACCGTTGTTGGAGCTGACACTGAAGGCCGAGTGGCCCATTTCCCGGCGTCCGTCCTTACCCAGCGGCGGCTGGAACGGCTGGTTCGGGTCACTGTTGGCGGCGAACACGAAGAACTCCAGCTCGGTCGCCACCACCGGTGCCAGCCCGCGCTGGGCATACCGGGCGATCACCGCCTTGAGCTGGCCACGGCTGGACAACCCCGAAGGAGTGCCATCGAGCTCCACCGCATCGCAGATCGCCAATGCCCGAGGTTCGTCGCTCCAGGGCAGGCGGTGGATCTGCGAGGGTTCGGCCACCAACGCGAGGTCGCCATCGTCGCTGCCATAGTATTTTGCCGCCGGGTAACCGCCCATGATGCACTGCAGCAGCACACCACGGGCCATCTGCAGACGACGTCCCTCTAGGAAGCCCTCGGCGGTCATCACCTTGCCGCGGGGCACGCCATTGAGGTCGGGGGTGACGCACTCGATTTCATCGATGCCCTCCAGGAGCACTGCCTGGTTGCGCGGGCCTTCGGTCGTCATGACGCTGTCCTTCTTGTTGTGTTCGCATGCCGGGAATGGCGACGCACACAACATAGGCCGGGGGTGTTTAAAATATCAAGCACCCCAGGCACCGCGCCCGGATCATTGCTCGCGCAACGTCATGCCATTGGCCGGCAGCGGCAACGCGGTCTTGTAGCGCACCTGCTTCAAGGCAAAGCTGGAGCGAATGTTCGCCACCCCGGGCAAGCGGGTCAGGTAATCGAGAAAGCGCTCCAGTGCCTGGATACTTGGCAGCAGGACCCGCAGCAGATAATCCGGGTCGCCGGTCATCAGGTAGCACTCCATCACCTCTGGGCGCTCGGCAATTTCTTCCTCGAAGCGATGCAGCGACTGCTCCACCTGCTTTTCCAGGCTGACGTGGATGAACACGTTCACATCCAGCCCCAGCGCCTCGGGCGACAGCAGCGTGACCTGCTGGCGGATCACCCCCAGCTCCTCCATGGCCTTGACCCGGTTGAAGCACGGTGTGGGCGACAGGTTGACCGAGCGCGCCAGCTCCGCGTTGGTGATGCGGGCGTTTTCCTGCAGGCTGTTGAGGATGCCGATATCCGTTCGATCCAGTTTACGCATGAGAGAAATTGACCTGGTTTTTGTGTTTGTACGGAATGTTTATCTGCGCCGCCGGACAAAGGCAATGAACTTGAGAGAAAAATTCTCCTGCCGTCCCCCTATGATGTAAAAAGACGCTGACCTGCCAGTCACGAGCCGGCAGTCAGCGGCGGCCGCTTCAAAGCTCACAAAAACAACATTCGAGCGAGCGTAAAAAGCATGAACGAGTACGCCCCCCTGCGTCTGCATGTGCCCGAGCCTACAGGCCGGCCAGGCTGCCAGACCGATTTCTCCTACCTGCGCCTGAACGACGCAGGTCAAGTCCGTAAACCCCCTATTGATGTGGAAGCCGCCGACACCGCGGACCTTTCCTACAGCCTCGTGCGCGTGCTCAACGAGCATGGCGACGCCGTTGGCCCGTGGGCCGAGGGCATCGAGCCGCAGGTGCTGCGCCAGGGCATGCACGCCATGCTCAAGACGCGCATCTTCGACAGCCGCATGGTGGTTGCCCAGCGTCAGAAGAAGATGTCCTTCTACATGCAGAGCCTGGGCGAGGAAGCCATCGGCAGCGGCCAGGCCCTGGCCCTGAACCGCACCGACATGTGCTTCCCCACCTATCGCCAGCAGAGCATCCTGATGGCCCGCGACGTGTCGCTGGTCGACATGATCTGCCAGCTGCTGTCCAACACCCGTGACCCGCTCAAGGGCCGCCAGCTGCCGATCATGTATTCGGTGCGCGAGGCCGGCTTCTTCACTATCAGCGGCAACCTGGCCACTCAGTTCGTCCAGGCGGTCGGCTGGGCCATGGCCTCGGCGATCAAGGGCGATACCAAGATCGCCTCGGCGTGGATCGGTGACGGCGCCACCGCCGAGTCCGACTTCCACACTGCGCTCACCTTCGCCCACGTCTACCGCGCCCCGGTGATCCTCAACGTGGTCAACAACCAGTGGGCGATCTCGACCTTCCAGGCCATCGCCGGGGGCGAGTCGACCACTTTCGCCGGCCGTGGCGTGGGTTGCGGCATCGCTTCGCTGCGAGTGGACGGCAACGACTTCATCGCGGTCTACGCCGCTTCGCGCTGGGCCGCCGAACGCGCCCGCCGCGGCCTGGGCCCGACGCTGATCGAGTGGGTCACCTACCGCGCCGGCCCGCACTCGACTTCGGACGACCCGTCCAAGTACCGCCCGGCCGACGACTGGAGCCACTTCCCGCTGGGCGACCCGATCGCCCGCCTCAAGCAGCACCTGATCAAGCTTGGCCACTGGTCCGAGGAAGAGCACCAGGCGGTCACCGCCGAGCTCGAGGCCGAGGTGATCAAGGCGCAGAAGGACGCCGAGCAGTTCGGCACCCTGAGCAACGGCCATATCCCCAGCGCCGCGTCGATGTTCGAGGACGTGTACAAGGAAATGCCCGACCACTTGCGCCGTCAGCGCCAGGAACTGGGGGTCTGAGATGAACGATCACAACAACAGCATCCATCTGGAAAACGCCATGTCCACCACCACCATGACCATGATCCAGGCCCTGCGCTCGGCCATGGATGTCATGCTTGAGCGCGATGACAACGTGGTGGTCTATGGCCAGGACGTTGGCTACTTCGGCGGCGTGTTCCGCTGCACAGAGGGCCTGCAGACCAAGTACGGCAAGTCCCGCGTGTTCGACGCACCGATCTCCGAAAGCGGTATCGTCGGCACCGCCGTGGGCATGGGCGCCTATGGCCTGCGCCCGGTGGTCGAGATCCAGTTCGCCGACTACTTCTACCCAGCCTCCGACCAGATCGTCTCGGAGATGGCCCGCCTGCGCTATCGCTCGGCCGGTGAATTCATCTCCCCGCTGACCCTGCGCATGCCTTGCGGTGGCGGCATCTACGGCGGCCAGACCCACAGCCAGAGCCCCGAGGCGATGTTCACCCAGGTCTGCGGCCTGCGCACCGTCATGCCATCGAACCCCTACGACGCCAAGGGCCTGCTGATCGCCTCGATCGAGTGCGACGATCCGGTGATTTTCCTGGAGCCCAAGCGCCTGTACAACGGCCCGTTCGACGGCCACCACGACCGTCCGGTGACGCCGTGGTCCAAGCACCCGCACAGCGCTGTGCCGGATGGTTACTACAGCGTGCCGCTGGACAAGGCGGTAATCACCCGTCCAGGCAACGACGTCACCGTGCTGACCTACGGCACCACCGTGTATGTGTCGCAAGTGGCCGCCGAAGAGAGCGGCGTCGACGCCGAGGTCATCGACCTGCGCAGCCTGTGGCCGCTGGACCTGGAGACCATCGTCGAGTCGGTGAAGAAAACCGGCCGCTGCGTGGTCGTGCACGAAGCCACCCGCACCTGCGGCTTCGGCGCGGAACTGGTATCGCTGGTCCAGGAGCACTGCTTCCATCACCTCGAAGCGCCGATCGAGCGCGTCACCGGCTGGGATACCCCCTACCCCCACGCACAGGAATGGGCCTACTTCCCCGGCCCTTCGCGGGTAGGCGCGGCACTGAAACGGGTCATGGAGGTCTGAATGGGCACGCACGTCATCAAGATGCCGGACATTGGCGAAGGCATCGCGCAAGTCGAGTTGGTGGAATGGTTCGTCAAGGTCGGCGACATGATCGCCGAAGATCAAGTGGTGGCCGATGTCATGACCGACAAGGCCACCGTGGAAATCCCTTCGCCGGTCAGCGGCAAGGTGCTGGCCCTGGGCGGCCAGCCCGGTGAGGTGATGGCGGTCGGCAGCGAGCTGATCCGCATCGAGGTCGAAGGCAGCGGCAACCATGTCGACACGCCCCAGGCCAAGCCGGCCGAACCGGCACCGGCAGCGGTGCAGGTCGCGGCCCGCCCCGAGCCACGCGTCGAGCCCCAGCCGCAGGTTGCCGCAACCCACGCAACCGCGCCCATCGTGCCGCGCGAGGCCCACGACAAGCCGCTGGCCTCCCCGGCGGTACGCAAGCGCGCCCTGGATGCCGGTATCGAGCTGCGCTACGTGCACGGTAGCGGCCCGGCCGGGCGCATCCTGCACGAAGACCTCGACGCCTTCATCAGCAAGCCGCAGAGCAGTGCCGGGCAGGCACCCGGAGGCTACGGCAAACGCACCGACAGCGAGCAGGTGCCGGTGATCGGCCTGCGCCGCAAGATCGCCCAGCGCATGCAGGACGCCAAGCGTCGTGTCGCCCACTTCAGCTACGTCGAGGAAATCGACGTCACCGCCCTCGAGGCCCTGCGCCAGCAGCTCAACGCCAAGCATGGCGACAGCCGCGGCAAGCTGACCCTGCTGCCGTTCCTGGTGCGCGCCATGGTCGTCGCCTTGCGCGACTTCCCGCAGATCAACGCCACCTACGACGACGAAGCCCAGGTCATCACCCGCCACGGCGCGGTGCACGTCGGCATCGCCACCCAGGGTGACAACGGCCTGATGGTGCCCGTGCTGCGCCACGCCGAAGCCGGCAGCCTGTGGAGCAACGCCAGCGAGATCGCCCGTGTCGCTCACGCGGCGCGCAACAACAAGGCCAGCCGTGAAGAGCTGTCCGGCTCGACCATCACCCTGACCAGCCTCGGCGCCCTTGGCGGCATCGTCAGCACACCGGTGGTCAACACCCCGGAAGTCGCGATCGTCGGCGTCAACCGCATGGTCGAACGGCCGGTGGTGATCGACGGCCAGATCGTCGTGCGCAAGATGATGAACCTGTCCAGCTCGTTCGACCATCGCGTGGTCGACGGCATGGATGCCGCCCTGTTCATCCAGGCCGTGCGCGGCCTGCTGGAACAACCCGCCTGCCTGTTCGTGGAGTGATCATGCAAGAGCTCATCAACACCACCCTGCTGATCATCGGTGGCGGCCCCGGCGGCTACGTGGCCGCCATCCGCGCCGGGCAATTGGGCATCCCCACCGTGCTGGTCGAAGGCCAGGCCCTGGGCGGCACCTGCCTGAACATCGGCTGCATTCCGTCCAAGGCGCTGATTCATGTGGCCGAGCAGTTCCACCAGGCCAGCCGCTACACCGAACCTTCGCCGCTGGGCATCAGCGTGTCCTCGCCGCGCCTGGACATCAGCCGCAGCGTCGAGTGGAAGGACAGCATCGTCGACCGCCTCACCAGCGGCGTCGCCGCGCTGCTGAAAAAGCACGGTGTGAAGGTGATCCATGGTTGGGCGAAGATCCTCGATGGCAAGAGCATCGAAGTCGACGGCCAGCGCATCCAGTGCGAACACCTGCTGCTGGCCACCGGCTCCAGCAGTGTCGAACTGCCGATGCTGCCGCTCGGCGGGCCGATCGTTTCCTCTACCGAAGCCCTGGCGCCCAAGGCCATGCCCGAGCACCTGGTAGTGGTCGGCGGCGGCTACATCGGCCTGGAGTTGGGTATCGCCTACCGCAAGCTCGGCGCCAAGGTCAGCGTGGTGGAAGCCCGCGAACGCATCCTGCCGACCTACGACGCGGAACTCACCGCGCCGGTGGCCGACTCGATCAAGAAACTCGGCATCGCCCTGTACCTGGGCCACAGTGTCGAAGGCTATGCCGACGGCTGCCTGCTGGCCAGCGACGGCCAGGGTGGGCAACTGCGCCTGGAAGCTGACCAGGTGCTGGTGGCCGTGGGCCGCCGTCCACGCAGCAAAGGCTTCGGCCTGGAAAGCCTGGACTTGAAAATGAACGGCGCCGCAATCGCCATTGATGAGCGCTGCCAGACCAGCATGCGCAACGTCTGGGCCATCGGCGACGTGGCCGGCGAGCCGATGCTGGCGCACCGGGCCATGGCCCAGGGCGAGATGGTCGCCGAGATCATCGCCGGCAAGGCACGACGCTTCGAGCCAGCCGCAATCGCCGCGGTGTGCTTCACCGACCCGGAAGTGGTGGTGGTCGGCAAGACCCCGGAGCAGGCCGGGCAGCAAGGTGTGGATTGCATCGTCGCGCAGTTCCCCTTCGCCGCCAACGGCCGGGCCATGAGCCTGGAGTCGAAGAGCGGCTTCGTGCGCGTGGTGGCTCGCCGTGACAACCATCTGATCCTCGGCTGGCAAGCGGTGGGCGTGGCGGTTTCCGAACTGTCCAGCGCCTTCGCCCAGTCCCTGGAGATGGGCGCGCGCCTGGAAGACATCGCCGGGACCATACATGCCCACCCGACACTGGGCGAGGCGGTGCAGGAAGCGGCGCTGCGCGCCTTGGGGCACGCACTGCACATCTGATTGAAGACACTGAAGCGGCACTAGCCGATTTGGCCCGCTGCGCCCCAGGCGACGCGGGTCTTTTTTCAGCCATCACTCGGCTACGGTGTTCTTGCCATCCGCCTTGGCCCGATACAGCGCCTGGTCCGCCCGTGCCAGCAATCCGCCGGCATCATCACCCTCACGCCACTGCACCACGCCATAGCTCATGGTCAGCTGACACGTGCCGATGGGCTCGATCGCCGCCATCGCCGCGCGGATCGCCGACGCCACCTCACAGGCGTGTTCCAGCGTTGTGCGCGGCAACACCACGGCAAACTCATCACCTCCCCAGCGGGCCAGCAACCCCCGGCCACCCAGGCACTGACGGATGCGCTCGGTGACCTCGATCAGCGCGGCATCGCCGCGGGCATGACCGTGCAGGTCGTTGATCGGCTTGAAATCGTCCAGGTCCATGGCGATCAGTGCCAGTGGCTCACGGAAGCGCCGGGCGCGCTCGCACTCCTGCTGAAGCGTCTTCTCCAGGCGATAGCGGTTGGCGGTACGGGTCAACGCATCGCGCTCGGCCAGTTCGCGGTTCTCATCCAGTTGCCGCTGCAACTGCTGGTTGACCCATGACAGCTCACGGGTACGCTCGGCCACCTGGCTCTCCAGCGATTGGTTGCGCTGCTCGAGCTCCTCCACCAGGCGCTTGCCTGCGTCGATATTGCGATGAGCCCCGAGCATGCGCGCCACCGAGCCATCCGCGTTGCGGGCGATGATATGGCCGCTGTCCTCGACCCACAGGTAACTACCGTCGAGGCAACGGCACCGGTACTCGATACGGTAGCGCTCGTTGCGCTGGGTGATGTAGGCCTCGAAATGCGCCATCACCCGCGGATAGTCCTGCGGGTGTATCACGCTTTCCCAGGTCAGCACAGAGTTGTCCAGCGAGTGGCTGGGGTAACCCAGCATCGCGTACCAGCCTGGGCTGCGGTAGACGTAGCCGCTGTTGGCATCCCAGTCCCAGATGCCGTCGCTGATCAGCTCGAACAAGGTGTGCAATTGCTGCTCGGTGAAGCCGGCCGGTATCGGCTTTGCTGCCTGATTCATGGACGCTCTCCCTGTTGCCCAGCAACTGCGCCCCGTAACCGGTGCTGCCGACACTTGCTATTTTTTGCCGCTAGCGGCAATTCCGTTCCTCTGCCGGGCAAGCATATTCTGAGCGAGAGGCTGCCGGAATAGCCCTTTCGCCTTATTATGTCGCGCCACCATTGCTGGCACAGCTTTTGCCCCTGTTGTCGCCTCTCTAACATTCGCTCATGGAGGAAACATGCTTATCACAACGAACGGCCTGGGGTGGCAGACCGTGCAGCAACAGCAACGCAGTGTTCTCGAGCAGCCTGCGGCACAGCTGCCCACCCTCCAGCCGCTGATAGCCAGCGCGAAAACCTCGGCGCAACAGAACAATCAGGCCAGCACCTCGCAGCAGCACGCCGAAGACAATCGCAAGGAGGCCTTCGCCAAGCTGATGGTCATGCTGCAAAATCCTGACGCGGCCAAGCGTGAACAGGCCAGCGTGGGCAAACAGGAAGGCTCCAGCGCCCTACAGGAGTTTCGCGATTACATGGCCAAGTCACCGGCGGAGAAGATCAAGGAAAAGATGCTGCAGGAGCTGGGCCTGACTCCTGAGAAGTATGGCGCGCTGCCGCCCGAGCAGAAAGTGAGGGTCGACCAGCTGATCGCCCAACGCTTGCAGGACGAGGTCGAGCGCAAAACCCAGGCCAGGCTCGAACAGCAGGCGCAGCGAGAACAGGCCACCACCCAGCCGCAAAGCGTCCTGACCTCGACAAATGACGATGATACCGAGCGACGCTACACCACCCAGCTTTGAGCCGGGCTTTGTCCCCGGTTCAGTAGAAGCGTTTCGGATCCCCTGACTCGAGCAGGCTGGCCAACTGGGTCAGGGCGAAGCGCAACTCCTCCCGGCTGGTCGGCGACATCAGCACGACCCGCACGCCACGCGGATCGCCCGTGCGCTCCACCTGGAACTGGCTGGCGCTCATGACCGCCACGCCATTGGCTCTCGCCAGCATCGCGAACTCGTCGCTGCGCCATGGCTCAGGCAAGTTGAGCCAAAGGTGGTAGCTGTGCGGCTGGCTTTGCAACGACGCATCGGTGAAGACTTCACGGGCGATGGCTTGGCGTGCCGCAGCCTCGGCGCGGTGCATGCGGATCAGTTGGTTGTCCAGCCCTTCGCCGATCACATGGCTGGCCAGTTGCGCGGTCAACGGCGAAGGCATCCATACCGTGCTGCGTACCATGGCAGTCAGCCGCGACAGCAGTTTCGGCGGGCTGTACAGGTAGCCGATGCGCAACGCCGGCATGACGGACTTGGACAGGCTGGTGAGGTAGATCGAACGCTCCGGCGCAAAAGTCGCCAGCGGCCGGGCCTGTGGGTCGGTGGCGAGGAAGCCGTAGATGTCGTCGTCCAGCAACAGGAAGTCGAACTCCTCCGCCAGCGCCGCGATCTGGGCACGGCGCTCGTTGGACATGATTGCCGTGGTCGGATTCTGGCAGGTTGCCACGCACACCAGCATGGCTGGCCGCTCGCGCTGGCAGATCTCGCGCAACGCCTCGGGGAGGATGCCCTGCTCGTCCATCGGCACACCATGCAGGCGGCGGCCCAGGCCGTGAGCCACGGAGATGATACCCGGGTAGCATAGCGACTCGCACAGCACCAGATCGCCCGCTCCGGTCAAGGCGCTGATCGCCACCATCAGCCCGTGCTGGGCGCCGCTGGTGATGACCACCTGCTGCCACTGCGCACCCGGCAGCCACTGCCGCAACCATTGCGCGCCCGCCTCGCGATGCGCCGGATGGCCGCCGTCGGGGGCGTAGTCCAGCACCTGCTCCAGCCGCGTGGTATTGGCCAGTTCGGTCAGCGCATTGCGCAACCAGTACTGCAGGGTTTCGCCGTAGGGCTTGATGATCGACAGGTCGAGCACTTCGCTGCGGGCAACGGGCGCTGCGGCGGAGGTCGCGCGGGCAACGACAGGGGCCTCGCCCGTGTCGGCGATCCGGTCAAGAACGTAGGTGCCGCGGCCCACTTCGCCCTGGGTCAGGCCGCGCCGCGACGCCTCGGTGTAGGCGCGGCTGATGGTGCCTGGCGTAACGTCCAGTGCCTGCGCCAGTTCGCGTAGCGTCGGCAAGCGCTCGCCACGTCGCAGCACGCCACTGGCGATATCGTGCGCCAGCGCATCGGCGATGGTCAGGTAGACAGGCTGATTACTTTCGCTGATCCGTGGAACCCACATGAGACGGCTACCGGGCTTAAATGATTGAAATTTGAACACACAGACCGACTTGAGTCGATCCTCCGAGCGATTCAAGTTGTGAACAGCACCCGCGTGAGAGCTGCCCCACTTGAATTTAGGCCACGTTACCGTATAGATTCAATTTGAATCGAATCAATCGAATCAATCAACTCACCTGGACTCGCCATGGATAATCTCAGAAAGGATTTTTCCCTCTCCGCCCTGGTCGCCGGCCTGATCGCCGTGATCATCTCCTACGCCGGCCCCTTGATCATCGTGTTCCAGGCCGCCGACCAAGCCGGCCTGGGCAATGAAGCGACCGCATCTTGGATCTGGGCCATTTCCATCGGCAGCGGCCTGACCGGCCTGCTGCTGAGCTGGAAACTGCGAGTACCGGTGATCACCGCCTGGTCCACGCCCGGCGCGGCGCTGCTGGTATCGATGCTGCCGAGCGTGTCACTGGCTCAAGCGGTGGGCGCCTATATCGTCGCCTCGCTGCTGATCGCGGTGATCGCCCTGAGCGGCGCCTTCGACAAGCTGATGAATCGCCTGCCAAAGGCCATCGCCGCGGCGATGCTGGCCGGAATCCTGTTCCGCTTCGGCGCCGAGCTGTTCAGCTCGATCCGCCTGCAGCCCGTGCTGGTGCTGTCGATGCTGGCGAGCTACCTGCTGTTCAAGCGCCTGTCGCCGCGCTACGCGATTCTTTCGGTGCTGATCGTCGGCTGCGGCCTCGCCGCCGGCCTGGGGCAGTTGGACACCCAGGCGCTGGTGCTGGAAATGACCGTCCCCACCTGGACCAGCCCGCAGTGGAGCTGGCAGGCCATTGTCAATATCGGCCTGCCCTTGGCGCTGGTGTCGCTCACCGGCCAATCGGTGCCCGGTATCGCCGTGCTGCGCACCTCCGGCTACCAGGTACCGGCACGCCCGATCGTCTCGGTCACCGCCCTGGGTTCGCTGCTGCTGGCACCATTCGGCTGTCACGGCGTCAACCTGGCGGCGATCACAGCGGCCATCTGCACCGGTCGCGAAGCCCACGAGAACCCGGACAAGCGCTATATGGCCGGCATGGCCTGCGGTGCCTTCTATCTGCTGATGGGCAGCTTCGGCGCCACCTTGGCCTCGGTGTTCTCCGCCCTGCCGAGGGAACTGATAGCCGCCCTCGCCGGCCTGGCACTGTTCGGCGCCATCGCCAACGGCCTGGTGGGCGCCATGAGTGACGAAAAACAACGGGAACCGGCGCTGATCACCTTCCTGGTCACCGCCTCTGGGATGAGCTTGCTCGGCCTTGGCGCCGCATTCTGGGGGCTAATCTTCGGGCTGGCTGCACACCTCGCCCTGAGCCACAGACAAACGACTCGACAGCCCCGGGAAGGCATCCAGGCAAGGTAAACAAAGGAGAATTGGAAAGAGATGGCGTCCCAGGCAGGATTTGAACCTGCAACCTTCCCCTTAGGAGGGGGATGCTCTATCCAATTGAGCTACTGAGACACAGAGGCCGACAACAGACGCTGCGCGGCAGGGACGGCGAGCATGTTAACCAGCATGTGCGCATTTGTCATGTATCAATCGGGCATTATGCACTTGGTCTTTTCCCCTGCGTGTCGGCGATAATGCCCTCGGCGCGCAACAGATCGACCAAGGCCTCGACCGCACCGTCCAAAGGCCCGGAATTGTCCACGACATGCACGCCGGGATCGTAGGCCTGCAGCCTGGAATTGCGGGCCAGGCGTTGCTCGATCTGCTCGGTGCTTTCTCTTCCCCGGGCCAGCAAGCGCTGGCGCAGCACCTGCGGCGAAACGACCAGCCCCACAGCCACCAGATCGGGATAACACTGCCGGGCGATTGGCAGGTACGCCCGCGAACCGTTGACCAGTACCGAGCGCCCCGCAGCCAGCCATGCATCCAGCTGCACAGGGATGCCGTAGCGCAAGCCATTGGCCTGCCAGTCCAACGCAAAGGCCCCCGCTTCGCGCATGGCCTCGAAACGTTCGGCGCTCACGCCATGCGCCGCTTCGCCCTTGGCTTCGGCCGAACGCGTGATGACCCGCCGGGCGATTTCGACCCCCTGGACGAACAATCGCTCACGGGCCGCCTCAAGCAGGGAATCTTTTCCTGAACCAGACGGTCCCATGAGGAATATCAGGCGTCCCCTTGAGGCCGCCCCACCGCTTGCGTCATATTGCATAGCCACTATGCTCAATGTATGGGAAACCAGCGCATTTAATGATTTTCCTTGAACCTTTGCTGTCTTTTACCAGATTTTGACGGCATTTGTCTGACACCCATGCAATTCGATGAATGTGAAACTTTTCAAACCAGTGCTCATTTCTGATAATTGGTACTGGCAAAAAGCCTTTATCGAGATCACTATTTGTCACAGAATTGACGCCAAGGAAACGGCGATCATGAGGCAAGATGAAGAACCAAAATCACATCACGGTTGAACATTTTGTCGTCGCCGCGGTCGTACTTCCACCGTGCGGCCAATTTGAGAACCGCTCCCCTGAACCAGAACAACCGGTCAATTTATATGCGCCCAATGAAACAGGCTATCTACTCCAGCCGCACCGCTGACAAGTTTGTCGTCCGCCTGCCAGACGGGATGCGTGAGCGCATTGCCGAGGTAGCGCGCAACCATCACCGCAGCATGAACTCCGAGATCATCGCCCGCCTGGAGCAGAGCCTTATCCAGGAAGGCGCTCTGGGTGACGAGCTGAGCATGCGCCTGGACAGCCCAGAGCTCAGCCTTCACGAACGCGAACTGTTGCAACGCTTCCGCCAGCTGTCCCACCGCCAGCAGAATGCGCTGGTCGCCCTCATCGCCCACGATGTGGAAATGGCCGCCGACGCGTCCTGATCCTGCCAAGCGCACACAAAAAAGCCAGCGTAAGCTGGCTTTCTTGTTTCTGGCGTTCCGTCGACCTACATCAGGAACAGCGTTGCCAGGCCGAGGAAGATGAAGAATCCACCACTGTCGGTCACTGCAGTGATCATCACGCTCGACCCCATTGCCGGATCTCGACCCAGGCGCGTCAGCGTCATCGGGATCAATACCCCCATCAGCGCTGCCAGCAACAGGTTCAAGGTCATCGCGGCGGTCATGACCAACCCCAGCGACCAGCTGCCGTACAGCCAGAACGCCACCACCCCGATCACACCGCCCCAGACCAGGCCATTGATCAACGATACCGCCAGCTCCTTGCGCATCAGGCGGCTGGTGTTGCCTGGTGACACCTGGTCCAGCGCCATGGCGCGAACGATCATGGTGATGGTCTGGTTGCCGGAGTTACCGCCGATACCGGCCACGATCGGCATCAATGCCGCCAGGGCCACCAGCTTCTCGATGGAGCCTTCGAACAGGCCGATCACCCGAGACGCTACAAACGCGGTGATCAGGTTGATGGCCAGCCACGCCCAACGGTTGCGCAGCGAGCGCCAGACCGAGGCGAAGATGTCTTCCTCTTCGCGCAGACCGGCCATGTTGAGCACTTCGCTCTCACTTTCCTCACGGATCAGGTCGACCATTTCATCGATGGTCAGGCGGCCGATCAAGCGCTCTTTCTTGTCCACCACCGGAGCGGATACCAGGTCGTATCGCTCAAAGGCCTGAGCCGCGTCGTAGGCATCTTCCTCGGGGTGAAAGGTCACCGGGTCATTGGCCATGACCTCCGCGACTTTCTTATCCGGGTCGTTGACCAACAACCGCTTGATGGGCAGCACGCCCTTGAGAATACCGTCGTAATCGACCACGAACAGCTTGTCGGTGTGCCCTGGCAGCTCTTTGAGCCGGCGCAGGTAGCGCAATACCACTTCGAGGCTGACATCTTCGCGGATAGTGACCATCTCGAAGTCCATCAATGCACCGACCTGCTCCTCGTCGTAGCTCAGGGCCGAGCGCACACGCTCGCGCTGCTGGGCATCGAGGCTCTCCATGAGCTCATGAACGACGTCGCGGGGCAATTCCGGAGCCAGGTCGGCGAGTTCGTCGGCGTCCATCTCCTTGGCGGCCGCCAGCAACTCGTGATCGTCCATGTCGGCGATCAGGGTCTGGCGCACGGCATCGGAGACTTCAAGCAGGATGTCGCCGTCACGGTCGGAGCGCACCAGCTGCCAGACCGTCAGGCGATCGTCCAGTGGCAGGGCTTCGAGGATGTAGGCGATGTCGGCGGGGTGCAGGTCGTCGAGCCTGCGCTGCAGCTCAACCAGGTTCTGGCGGTGGACCAGGTTTTCCACCAGGTCATGGTGATGACCTTCCTGACGGTGCGTCAGGTCCTCGACCACCCGCTGGCGCTGCAACAGTTCGATCACCTGGGCCAGGCGATCCTGCAGGCTGTCTTGGGTTTTCTTTACTTCGATTTCGGTCATAGGCGAACTCCACTCCCAGCAGCGGAGCACGCCGGGAGAATCAATCGGTCAGATCTGTCTGTATGAAGCGTGTTAGCGAGTAACTACTGGGTAAGTCCATGGTGGTATTCCACAAGCCCCGGCGGGGCTGACGGGCGCAATCATACACTGTGCAAGCTGTCGGATCGCTTAAATTTTTGGCTAGAACAATCGTTTGCGCGCCAAAGCTGTGACAACGCTCGAAGCCATCAGTGCGACGGTTGGTCTGGCGTTAAAAGCACATTCGTTTTGTGTCGACCCGATCTACAGCTGCAGATACCTGCACGGATCGCCTATAGCAGTAGCTTAGATGGACATCTGCGACAATTCAGCGCATACGGAAAAACAAAAAGCCCGCTCAAATGAGCGGGCTTCTTGATGTATGGCGGACTCAGCAGGATTCGAACCTGCGACCGCTCGGTTCGTAGCCGAGTACTCTATCCAGCTGAGCTATGAGTCCGTGGGGTAGTTTTAGACCAGATTACCACTGGTTGTTCGAGGTGGCCTTGCAAGCAAGGCCACTTCAGAAGTGGCGGACTCAGCAGGATTCGAACCTGCGACCGCTCGGTTCGTAGCCGAGTACTCTATCCAGCTGAGCTATGAGTCCGTGGTTGGTAGTTTTAGGCCAGGTTACCACTGGCTTGTTGAAGTGCCTTTGCAAGCAAAACCACTTCAAAAGTGGCGGACTCAGCAGGATTCGAACCTGCGACCGCTCGGTTCGTAGCCGAGTACTCTATCCAGCTGAGCTATGAGTCCGTGGGGTAGTTTTAGACCAGGTTACCACTGGTATTTCAAAGCAGCCTTGCAAACAAAGCCACTTCAAAAGTGGCGGACTCAGCAGGATTCGAACCTGCGACCGCTCGGTTCGTAGCCGAGTACTCTATCCAGCTGAGCTATGAGTCCGTGTCTTGCTGCCTGGGTCGCTCAAACGTTTTTACTCGTTTATAGCGACCCGAGCGAATAATGGCGGTGAAGGGGGGATTCGAACCCCCGATACCCTTATGAGGTATACTCCCTTAGCAGGGGAGCGCCTTCGGCCACTCGGCCACCTCACCGCAACACGAGGCGAATATTAAACACACCCTTCCTCGTTTGCAACCCTTTTTTTGAAAAAAACTTCAAAAGAATTAAAGGCTTGGCTCCTCGTCCTTCTCTTTCTTGATCCGCAGGTAGATTTCCTCGCGGTGAACGGCCACTTCTTTCGGCGCGCTCACGCCGATACGCACCTGGTTGCCTTTGACACCCAGGACCGTCACGGTGATCTCACCGTCACCAATGATCAGGCTCTCGGCGCACCGACGAGTCAGAATCAGCATAGTTTTCTCCTCACATGAATCTTCAGGGACAACAGTCTTTGATAAGCAGGGCCTGGCCGGGGACGACGGCGCAGACCCGAATCGACCACCACAGGCGCCTGGACAGGGACACCAGCAGCGGCCAGAAACGCGAAGGGCGCGGCAAGCCGCGCCCCTCCAGGCAGCGTCTTACTCACCCTGTCGGGCGGGAGCATCAAGCTCGAACGCGGTATGCAGCGCGCGTACAGCCAGCTCCAGGTACTTCTCTTCGATCACCACCGAGACCTTGATCTCGGAGGTGGAGATCATCTGGATGTTGATGCTCTCCTTGGCCAGGGCTTCGAACATGCGGCTGGCGACACCCGCATGGGAGCGCATGCCGACGCCGACGATGGACACCTTGGCGATCTTGGTGTCGCCGATCACTTCACGCGCGCCAATTTCGCGGGCAGTGTTCTCCAGCACGCTCAGCGCCTTCTCGTACTCGTTGCGGTGCACGGTGAAGGTGAAGTCGGTGGTGTTATCGTGCGAAACGTTCTGCACGATCATATCGACTTCGATGTTCGCGGCGCTGATCGGGCCGAGGATCTTGAAGGCAACGCCTGGGGTGTCCGGGACGCCACGAATGGTCAGCTTGGCCTCATCACGGTTGAAGGCGATACCGGAAATGATCGGCTGTTCCATGGATTCCTCTTCATCGATGGTAATGAGGGTACCCGGACCCTCCTTGAAGCTGTGCAGCACGCGCAGCGGGACGTTGTACTTGCCGGCGAACTCCACCGAGCGGATCTGCAGCACCTTGGAGCCGAGGCTGGCCATTTCCAGCATCTCCTCGAAGGTGATCTTCTCCAGGCGTTGGGCCTGGGGCACGACACGCGGGTCGGTGGTGTAGACGCCGTCGACATCGGTGTAGATCTGGCACTCGTCGGCCTTCAGGGCCGCCGCCAGGGCCACGCCGGTGGTGTCGGAACCGCCACGACCGAGGGTGGTGATGTTGCCGTGCTCATCGACACCCTGGAAGCCGGCGACCACCACGACACGGCCGGCCTTGAGGTCGGCGCGGATCTTCTGGTCGTCGATCTGCAGGATGCGCGCCTTGTTGTGGGCGCTGTCGGTGAGGATGCGCACCTGGTTGCCGGTGTAGGACACCGCCGGCACGCCGCGCTTCATCAGGGCCATGGACAACAGGGCGATGGTGACCTGCTCGCCGGTCGAGACGATCACGTCCAGCTCGCGGGGTTCGGGCTTGTCGGTGATCTGCTTCGCCAGGTCGATCAGGCGATTGGTTTCCCCGCTCATCGCCGACAGCACGACCACCAGGTCGGTGCCTTGCTCGCGGAATTTCTTGACCTTGTCGGCAACCTGCTCGATCCGCTCGATGGAACCGACAGAGGTACCGCCAAATTTCTGTACGATCAACGCCATTTCAAAGGTGCCTCAGCCCTAAAGGGCCCCAAAAAACAATCCAACATGAAACGGCCGGCGACTAGACCGCCGGCCGCCTCATCTCAAAGTCCCTGCTCGGCGAACGGCACTGCCAGGGCCAGGGCCTTGTCCAGCGCGGCGACGTCGACGCCACCACCCTGGGCCATGTCAGGGCGACCACCGCCCTTGCCACCGACCGCCGCAGCGGCTTGTTTCATCAGATCGCCAGCCTTGAGTTGGCTGGAGAGGTCCTTGGTCACGCCAGCCACCAGCACGACCTTGCCCTCATGCTCGCTGCCCAGCAGGATCACTGCATGGCCGAGCTTGTTCTTCAGCTGATCGACGAGCGCCAGCAGGGCCTTGCCATCCTGCCCATCCAGGCGGGCGGCGAGGACCTTGGCACCCTTGACCTCAACGGCCGCATTGGAGAGATCGTCCCCGGCGGCGCTGGCGGCCTTGGCCTGCAGCTGCTCGAGCTGCTTTTCCAGCTGGCGGTTGCGCTCGAGCACAGCCGACAGCTTGTCGATCAGGTTGTCGCGGTTGCCCTTGACCAGCTGCGCGGCTTCCTTGACCTGCTCTTCAGCAGCGTTCAGGTAGGCCAGCGCGGCGGCGCCGGTGACCGCTTCGATACGGCGCACGCCAGAGGCCACGCCGCCTTCGCTGATGATCTTGAACAGGCTGATGTCGCCAGTGCGCTTGGCATGGATGCCGCCGCACAGCTCGACGGAGAAATTACCACCCATGCTCAGCACGCGCACGGTGTCGCCATATTTCTCACCGAACAGCGCCATAGCCCCTTTGGCCTTGGCGGTTTCGATATCGGTCAGCTCGGTCTCGACCGGAGTGTTCCTGCGCACTTCGCGGTTGACGATGTCTTCCAGGGCCTTGATCTGCTCTGGCTTGACCGCCTCGAAGTGGCTGAAGTCGAAACGCAGGCGCTGGCTGTCGACCAGCGAGCCCTTCTGCTGCACGTGATCGCCCAGCACCTGGCGCAACGCTTCGTGCAACAGGTGAGTGGCCGAGTGGTTCAGCGAGGTGGCGTGCTGCACCTCGGCATCGACCTTGGCCTCGACCGGCGAGCCGATGACCAGTGCACCGCTGGCGACCACGCCGTGGTGCAGGAAGGCACCACCGGTCTTGGTGGTATCGCGCACGTCGAAGCGCGCGGCGCCGGCCTGCAGGTAGCCGCTGTCGCCGACCTGGCCGCCGGACTCGGCATAGAAAGGCGTGCGGTCGAGCACGACCACGCCCTCCTCGCCTTCGCCCAACTGGTCGACCGACTGGCCATCCTTGTACAGGGCGATGATCTTGCCCTGCCCTTCGGTGGTGTCGTAGCCGAGGAAGTCGGTGGCGGTGTCGACCTTGACCAGGCTGTTGTAGTCCATGCCGAAGGCGCTGGCGGAACGGGCACGCTCGCGCTGGGCTTCCATTTCACGCTCGAAGCCGGCTTCGTCGATGGTCAGCTCGCGCTCGCGGGCGATGTCGGCGGTCAGGTCCATGGGGAAGCCGTAGGTGTCGTACAGCTTGAACACCACGTCGCCCGGGACGACCTTACCCTGCAGCTGGGCCAGGTCCTGCTCGAGGATGCGCAGGCCCTGCTCGAGGGTCTTGGCGAACTGCTCTTCCTCGGTCTTGAGCACGCGCTCGATGTGTGCCTGCTGGCTCTTCAGCTCAGCGAAGGCTTCGCCCATCTCGGCGACCAGGGCGGCGACGATCTTGTGGAAGAAGCTGCCCTTGGCGCCCAGCTTGTTGCCGTGGCGGCAGGCGCGGCGAATGATGCGGCGCAGCACGTAGCCACGGCCTTCGTTGGAAGGCAACACACCGTCGGCAATCAGGAAGCCGCAGGAACGGATATGGTCGGCGACCACTTTCAGCGATGGCTGGTCATCGTTGCTGCAGCCGATGGCTTCGGCGGCGGCGGCCAGCAGGCTCTGGAACAGGTCGATCTCGTAGTTCGAGTGCACGTGCTGCATCACCGCACTGATGCGCTCCAGGCCCATGCCGGTGTCCACCGACGGGGCGGGCAGCGGGTGCAGGACGCCGTCGGCGGTGCGGTTGAACTGCATGAAGACGTTGTTCCAGATCTCGATGTAGCGGTCGCCGTCTTCTTCCGGCGAGCCGGGTGGGCCGCCCCAGATATCAGCGCCGTGGTCGTAGAAGATCTCGGTACACGGGCCGCACGGGCCGGTATCACCCATGGTCCAGAAATTGTCGGAGGCGTATGGAGCGCCCTTGTTGTCGCCGATGCGCACCATGCGCTCGGCGGGGACGCCGACTTCCTTGGTCCAGATGTCGTAGGCTTCGTCGTCGCTGGCGTAGACGGTGACCCACAGCTTTTCCTTGGGCAGGTTCAGCCACTTGTCCGAGGTCAGGAAGGTCCAGGCGAAGGTGATCGCGTCGCGCTTGAAATAGTCGCCGAAGCTGAAGTTGCCCAGCATCTCGAAGAACGTATGGTGGCGGGCGGTGTAGCCGACGTTTTCCAGGTCGTTGTGCTTGCCACCGGCGCGCACGCACTTCTGGCTGCTCACGGCGCGGGTGTAGGCGCGCTTTTCCTGGCCGAGGAAGCAGTCCTTGAACTGGTTCATGCCGGCGTTGGTGAACAGCAGGGTCGGGTCATTGCCCGGGATCAGGGAGCTGGAGGCAACGCGAGTATGTCCCTGCTCTTCGAAGAAGCGGAGGAAGGCTTCACGGATTTCTGCGCTTTTCATAGGTTCTTCCACGGAAACGGCGGCCACACGTCGAATCGACGAAACGACGGCAAAGGGCCGCATTATATCGGTCCTGCAGTCTCGGTGCAGTGTGTTTATGCGATAGAAACCGTCGATTGGACGGCTTGCAGGGCTAAAGCAATTGAAAACGGCATGACCGCGATGCTATCGCCAGCGTTTCGCTACTGGCAAGCCAATTACGGTCCCGGGACAGGGAAAATTAACAGGTTGGTGAATTAAAAGAATTTCATCACCGAAGGGATCCAAAATCGCAGGCGCGGGCTTGCCCCGCGCCTAAGGGAATCAGGCCAGGCGTTGCCCCGAATCCGGGACGATCAGAATGCCGGCGCGCAGCCCGTTCTTTACCTTGGGGTTGGGGAAGATGATCCGTGCGCCCTCCTCCTCCACCACCCAACGCATCTCGGCCAGGTCCTCAGCCAGCAGATCGCCCTTTTTCAGCTCGGAGAAGTTCTCGATGTCCGCCGGCAGGTGCAGGCGGAAACTGTCGCTGTGCTTGATGATCTCGCGGGCGACACTGAACAGCTTGAGGCCATCCAGGGACTGCTCGGTTACCGGTTCGGTATTTTCGATGAGCTGGATCAGACGCGCTTCGAGCCTGTCGAGATTGACCTCCTCGTTCTGCCCGAACGGCCGTGCCTTGCCGAGCTCCAGGGTAAAGGCTTCGGCATCGAGCTGCTCATAGGTGAAGGCGCTGAAGGTGATCGACGACTTGCTCTGCAGCAGTACCGCCTGCATGCCGGCCGCTGCCAGACGCGCCAGCTCTCGACGAGAGTGCAGGCGCCCCTCCTTGTAGGGGTACAGCGCGAACTGCTCGATCTTGGACCCACGAATGGCGGTATGCAGGTCGTAGTGCAGGCGGGTGCGCTCGGGCTTGCTGAAGAACACCCGGGCGAACTGTTCGAGTTCGGCGGCGCGCAGCGCCTCGAAGCCACTGGAAAGTTCGTGGCGGCCATTGAACAGGCGGTTGATGTCCTGCTCGATGAAGCGCTCACCCTTGCGGATCGCCGCTGGGTTGCCGAACAGGAACAGCACCCGCGCACGCGGCTTGATCTTGCCGTTGGCTACACCGTGCAGCAGCCTTTCGAGCAACTCGATCGGCGCTGTCTCGTTGCCATGGATACCGGCCGACAGCAGCAGGTCGAGCCCGCAATCCTCACCTTCGGGCGGGCGCACTTCCAGCGCACCCTCCCCCAGCCAGCGCAAACGCACGCCCCGGGTGGTCACTTGGGTCTTCTCGGCCGGTTCGTGATCGGTCAGGGTCAGCTCAAGCAGTTTGCCAAGGGCGAGCATAGGCGCTTCCTTAGTGGTGGTGGCCGCAGTCCGGGCCATGGACGTGGTCGTCGTCACCGGCGACATCGGCCGGTTCCATTTCCAGTTGCAGGCTGACCAGGTTGGTGGCCATCGGGCGCAGCAGCAGGTTGGCGTACTCGGTGTCGTCTTCCTCGACATCGACGCCGATCAGCAGCTGGCCGCGGCCGTCCTGCTGGATCCACACTTCCTTGCCTTGCCAGACCACGGCAAAACGGGTGCACGAGGTTTCCAGCTGGGTGCCGTCTTCATCTTCCAGGATCAGGCGCAGGGCGTCGGACATTGCAATTTCTCTCTTCAAGGTTGGCGTTGGAACGGATAGACCGAACCCAGCTTGAGGATCTGGGTCAGTTCATCCAGTGCCGTGCGGCATTCCACCAGCAACTGCGGGTCGGCCAGGTCCGCCTCGCCGAGGCGATCGCGGTAGTGCTTGTCGACCCATTGCACCAGGGTGTCGTACAGCGGGGCGGTCATGATAACGCCTTGGTTGACCGCCGCCAGTTCGTTTTCCTTCAACGCCACGCGCAGCCGCAGGCAAGCCGGACCACCGCCGTTCTGCATGCTCTGCTTGAGGTCGAACACCTTGACCTCCGTCACCGGGCCGCCCTGGCTGGTCAGTTGCCCCAGATACGCCCAGACGCGATCGTTGTTGCGGCACTCTTCCGGCACCACCAGCAGCATCGAGCCGTCTTCGCGGCTTAGCAACTGGCTGTTGAACAGGTAGGAACGCACCGCGTCCTCGACCGTCACCGCCGCGCGCGGCACGCAGATACCCTGGAATCGGCCACCCTTGCTGGCCAGTTTAGCCTGCAGTTGGCCAAGCACCGCATCGGTCTCGAGGAAGGCGTCCTCGTGGTAGAACAGCACCTCGCCGTTGCCTACCGAGATCACGTCGTTGTGGAACACGCCCTGGTCGATCACTGCCGGGTTCTGTTGAGCGTAGACCACGCCGTCAGCGCTCAACCCATGCAGGCGGGCGACAGCCTGGGAAGCCTCCAGAGTCTGGCGCGCCGGGTACTTCTGCGGTGCTGGGTAGCGGTTGTCGAAGGCGCTACGGCCGTAGACGAAGAACTCGACACCTGCTTCGCCATAGGCACGGCAGAAACGCGTATGGTTCGCCGCGCCTTCGTCACCGAACTGCGCCACGGCCGGCAAGGCCTGGTGGTGAGCGAAGTGCTTGTCATCGTTGAACATGGCGCCGAGCACCCGGCTGGTAGTCGGGTGCTCGATGCTGCGATGGTACTTGCAGTTCAGGTTGGCGGCGGTGAAGTGCACACGACCGTCCGCAGTGTCGGCACTAGGGCTGACAGTGGCGGCGTTGGCCACCCACATGCTAGACGCCGAACAGCTGGCAACCAGCAGCGGCATGGCCTCCTTGGCGGCACGCTGGATCACTTCGGCGTCGTTGCCGGTGAAACCGAGGCGACGCAATGCGGCCACGTCCGGGCGCTCCTGCGGGGCCAGCACGCCCTGCTTGAAGCCCATTTCCATCAGCGCCTTCATTTTCGCCAGGCCCTGGCGCGCCGCCTCACGCGGGCTGGAACCCTGCTGGCTGTTGCTCTGCGAGGCCACGTTGCCGTAGGACAGGCCGCCGTAGTTGTGGGTCGGCCCCACCAGGCCATCAAAATTCACTTCAAAGGATTTCATCGGCAAGGCTCCGAGACCTGTTGTTATAGGGTGACGCCCGGCGTCAGGGTCGCCGGCAGTACGAGATTCGCGGTCTCCAGCGAAGCCACGGGGTAGGCGCAGTAGTCCGCCGCGTAGTAGGCGCTGGCGCGGTGGTTGCCGCTGGCACCGACGCCACCGAACGGCGCGCTGCTGGCGGCGCCGGTCAGTTGCTTGTTCCAGTTGACGATGCCGGCGCGACTGCGCAGCCAGAAGTGCTGGTAGCGGGCGTTGGAATCCGATAACAGGCCAGCGGCCAGGCCGTACTGGGTATCGTTGGCTTCCTCGATTGCCGCATCGAAATCGGTGTAGCGGATCACCTGCAACAATGGGCCGAAGAACTCCTCGTCCGGGCGCCCGGCCACCGCAGTGACGTCGATGATGCCGGGGGTGAGCAAGGCGGCGTCAGCCTGCGGCTGGGTCATCTCCAGCAACGCCACGGCGCCCTTGCCGAGCAGTTCGGCCTGGGCCGCCAGCAGAGCGCGGGCCGCCTGCAGCGAAATCACCGACCCCATAAAGGGCGCGGGCTGCTGGTCGAATGCACCGACACTGATGCTGCGACTCACCTCGACCAGACGCCGGATCAGCGCGTCACCCCAAGCGCCCTGCGGCACCAGCAGGCGGCGGGCACAGGTGCAACGCTGTCCGGCGGAGATGAAGGCCGACTGGATGATGGTGTACACCGCGGCATCCAGGTCCTTGACCTCGTCAACCACCAGCGGGTTGTTGCCGCCCATCTCCAGGGCCAGGATCTTGTCCGGGCGGCCGGCGAACTGCTGGTGCAGCAGGTTGCCGGTACGGCTGGAACCGGTGAAGAACAAGCCGTCGATACCCGGGTTGGCGGCCAGCGCCACGCCGGTGTCACGGGCGCCCTGGACCAGGTTGAGCACACCAGCCGGCAACCCGGCCTCGATCCAGCACTGGACCGTCAGCTCGGCAACCTTGGGGGTCAGCTCACTGGGTTTGAACACCACGCAGTTGCCGGCCAGCAGCGCCGGAACGATATGGCCGTTGGGCAGGTGGCCGGGGAAGTTGTACGGGCCGAATACCGCCACCACGCCATGGGGCTTGTGGCGCAGCACGGCAGTGGCGTCGGCCAGCGGACCGCTCTTCTCGCCAGTACGCTCGCGGTAGCTCTGTACCGAGATGGCGACCTTGTTGACCATGCTGGTGACTTCGGTGGCCGATTCCCACAGTGGCTTGCCGGTTTCCTCGCCAATGCAGCGCGACAGCGCCTCGGCATTGGCCTTGAGCTTCTCGGCGAAGGCCTCCAGCACGCCAATACGCGCATCCAGGCTCAGCGATGCCCAGCCGGGGAATGCCTGGCGGGCAGCCTGCACGGCATTCTCTACCTGTGCAGCATCGGCGCCCTGCCCTTGCCAGATCACCGCCTGGGTGACGGGGTTGAGCGACTGCAGGGCTTCGCCCTGGCCAGCCAGCCATTGGCCGGCAATGTAATGCGTATTCATTTACTGGGCCTCCCGACCGGCGGACAGTGGCACGGCGCGCACGTTGTCGCCGGCGCCCAGGCGCAGGCGCTTGGCGGTCTGCGGATCGACCACCAGGGTGCCTGCGGCCAGGCGCGCCGGCGCGGCCGTGATGCGGCAGTCTTCGCGCTTGCGGTTGTGGATGATGAAAGGGGTGGCGTCGTCGCCTGGCGTACCAACGGCCAGCACCAGGGTCTCGCTGTCACGCACGGCGCGAATCTTCGAGGTCTCGCATTCGATGGCAGGGCCCGCATCGAAGATGTCGACGTAGCCCTGGTAGTTGAAACCTTCACGCTTGAGCATGGCCAACGCCGGCTCGGTATCGGCGTGCACGCGGCCGATGACGTTGCGCGCCGCTTCCGAGAGGAAGCAGGTGTACAGCGGGAATTTGGGCATCAGCTCGGCGATGAACGACTTGTTGCCCACGCCGGTGAGGTAGTCGGCCTGGCTGAACTCCATCTTGAAGAAGTGCCGGCCCAGGCTTTCCCAGAATGGCGAACGACCCGCCTCGTCGGACATGCCGCGCATCTCGGCGATGATCTTGTTGCCGAACAGCTGCGGGAACTCGGCGATGAACAGCATGCGCGCCTTGGACAGCAGACGCCCATTGAGCCCGCTGCGGTAATCGCTGCGCAGGAACAGCGAACACAACTCGGAGTTGCCGGTCAGATCGTTGGCCAGGAACAGCGTGGGGATCTCGCGGTAGATGTTCAATTCCTGGGAGGCACTGACGGTCAGGCCGACCCGGTAGTTGTACCAGGGCTCGCGCAGGCCGACGGCGCCGGCGATGGCGCTGATGCCGACCACCAGGCCCTCGTCGTTCTCCAGCACGAACAAGTAGTCGGTGTCGCCGCGCTCGGCTTCGCCGCGAAAGCTCTTCTCGGCCCAGCCGACGCGCTGGCCGAGGCGCTCCTCGTTGGCGGGCAGCGTGGTCAGCCCGGTGGTGCCGGTGCTGCGGGCCAACTCGATCAGCGCGGGTAAATCGCTGCTGCGTACAGGACGAACGATCATGCAATCTCCTTGTGCGGCGGTCTGTGCCTGCCGCGAAACTCTCTGTTGCGGCGTTTCAGACCGCGACCAGGCGCACGCTGGCGCCCTCGCCGACACCCAGGGCCTCGGCGGCTTCGCCGCTGAGGTTGACCGGCTTGCCCGGAACCCAGTCCAGTTCCAGCAGCACGGCGCGGTAATCCTGCAACTGGCCGTTGCACACCAGGTACGGACGGCCGCCCTTGACCGGCGACTCGTCGAGCTTGACCGGCACCACCCGGCTCTGGGCGATGGAGCGGATGCCCGAGGCGCGGGCGTGCAGGGTCGGGCCGCCGTCGAAGATGTCGATGTAGTGCTCGGTCTCGAAGCCTTCGCGCATGAGGATGTCGAAGGTGATCTGCGCCCGCGGGTGCACCTGGCCCATGGCCTCCTGTGCCTCGTCGGCCAGCAGCGGCACGTAGATCGGATAGTGCGGCATCAGTTCGGCGAGGAAGGTGCGGCTCTTCAGGCCACACAGGCGCTCGGCGTCGGCGTAGTTGAGGTCGAAGAAGTTGCGGCCGATGGCGTCCCAGAACGGTGACTCGCCCTGTTCGTCACTGTAACCGACGATCTCGGTCACCACTGACTCGGCGAAGCGCTCCGGGTGCGAGGCCATGAACAGCAGGCGGCCACGCGAGTTGAGCTCGGCGAAGGCGCTGGTCACCAGCTCCGGCACCACGTAGAAGCTGGTCAGCAGGCTGTTGCCGGTGAGGTCGTGGCACAGCGACAGGACGTGGATCTTGTTGTGGATCTTCAGCTCGCGGGAGGCGTGTACGAAGGTCTCGTTGCGGAAGCTGTAGAACGGCTCGGAGTAGCCGGCCGAGGCGACGATGGCCGAGCAGCCGACCAGCTTGCCGGTGGCGCTGTCCTCGAGCACGAAGAAGTAGCTCTCCTCACCGTTGAAGCTGACCTCGGCGGCGAAAGAGGTTTCCGACGCGGCGATCTTGTCGCCCAGACGCCCAGCGTCGTCCGGCAGCGAGGTGACACCAATGGGGCTGTCGGCAGCCATGCGCTGCACTTCGTTCAGATCAGCCATTTGCGCGGGGCGCATCACCAGCATGGTGTCACTCCTTTCGGGAAAGCGGGCCGATCACCTCGGCACGAAAAAACGGCGGGCACGCGCCACTACCTGCAAGCAGGTGCCCGCACTGGAATCAGGTATCGCCGGCCTCGCTCGAGGCCGGCGACAGCAGCACCGCAGGATCAGCCCTGGGTCAGTTTGCGCACAGCGCGCTCGAAGCGCTCCAGGCCTTCATCGATATCGCTGTCCTCGACCACCAGGCTCGGGGCGAAGCGCACGACATCGGGACCTGCCTGCAGGACCATCACGCCTTCCTTCTCGGCGGCGTTGAGGATGTCCTTGGCCTTGCCCTTCCAGGCGTCACTGAGCACGCAGCCGATCAGCAGGCCGACGCCGCGCACCAGGGTGAACAGGCCGGTTTCCTGGCCGATCTTCTCCAGGCGGGTCTTGAAGCGTTCGTGCTTGGCCTTGATACCCGCCAGGGTTTCCGGGGTGTTGACCACATCGAGCACGGCGCAGGCGACGGCACAGGCCAGCGGGTTGCCGCCGTAGGTGGTGCCGTGGGTGCCTACGGCCAGGTGCTTGGCCAGGTCGCTGGTGGTCAGCATGGCACCGATCGGGAAGCCACCGCCCAGGCTCTTGGCACTGGTCAGAATATCCGGGGTGACGCCGTAGTGCTGATAGGCATACAGCGAGCCGGTGCGGCCGACGCCGGTCTGCACTTCATCAAAGATCAACAGCGCGTTGTGTTCGTCGCACAGCCTGCGCGCGCCTTCCAGGTAGGCCTTGTCGGCCGGCACCACACCACTCTCGCCCTGGATCGGCTCGATGACCACGGCGCAGGTCTTGTCGGAAATCTGCGCCTTCAACGCTTCCAGGTCGTTGTACGGCACATGGCTGATGCCGGTGATCTTCGGCCCGAAGCCGTCGGAGTACTTGGGCTGGCCACCGACGCTGACGGTGAACAGGGTGCGACCGTGGAAGCTGTTCACAGTGGCGATGATTTCGTGCTTCTCGGGACCGAAGCGGTCATGAGCGACACGGCGGGCAAGCTTGAAGGCGGCCTCGTTGGCTTCGGCGCCGGAGTTGCAGAAGAACGCGCGCTCGGCAAAGGTCGCGTCCACCAGCTTGTGCGCCAGGCGCAGAGCCGGCTCGTTGGTGAACACGTTGGAGACATGCCAGAGGGTATTGGCCTGCTCGGTCAGCGCCTTGACCAGCGCCGGATGGCAGTGACCCAGGGCGTTGACTGCGATGCCGCCAGCAAAGTCGATCAGCTCGCGCCCGGACTGGTCCCATACTCGGGAGCCCTCGCCTCGCACAGGAATGAAGGCCGCCGGGGAGTAGTTGGGGACCATGACCTGGTCGAAATCGGCACGTTGCACCGGGGCTTGCTCAACGGACATCTGAGTCTCCTGAAGAGGAACGCTGGCCTGGAAGTGGCGAGCGATGAAGGGATTGTAAGGACTGATCGGCGCCTGTCCTTGCTGCCAGGCGACAACTTGTTACAGCGCCAAACCGAGTTTTCACGCGGTTTTCGGCAATGCGACAAACAGTGTCGCAATCGCGCAGTGTAACGGCAGCAGAGGGTGGCGGGGAGATGCTCGGTGAGAATTGGGTGAACGGGTGTTCACATGTACAAACCGCATCGCGGGGCAAGCCCGTTCCCACCAGCAATACACTGCGCAGGAGCGGGCTTGCCCACGCTAGTGCCTTCGCTGGAAGGGAGATCTTCAGCCGCGCTCGGCCGGTGCCGAACTCAGCTCGAACGGGCTGCTGTTACGTCGCTGATTACGGTCTTCGCGCGGTGTGGCGCCGAAGAAATTGCGGTACGCGCTGGAGAAATGTGGCCCGGAAGAGAAGCCGCAGGACAAGCCGATCTGGATGATCGACTTGCTGGTCTGCATCAGCATCTGCCGCGCCTTGTTCAGGCGCAGCTCCAGGTAGTACTGGCTAGGCACGCGATTAAGGTACTGCTTGAAGATACGCTCCAGCTGGCGGCGGGAAACGCACACGTGCTGGGCGATTTCGTCGGTGGTCAGCGGCTCTTCGATGTTGGCCTCCATCAGCAGCACCGCCTGGGTGAGCTTGGGATGGCTGGAGCCCAGGCGGTTCTGCAGTGGAATACGCTGGCGCTCGCCACCTTCGCGAATGCGCTCGACCACCAGCTCTTCCGACACCGCGCCGGCCAGTTCCGCCCCATGGTCCCGGGCGAGCACCGCCAGCAGCAGGTCGGTCACCGCCATGCCGCCGCAGGCAGTCAGGCGATCACGATCCCAGTCGAACAGATGGCTGGTGGCGATCACCTTGGGGAAGCGCTCGGCAAAATCATCCTGCCAGCGCCAATGCACCGCAGCGCGGTAGCCGTCGAGCAGGCCCAGCGCCGCCAGCGGATAAACCCCGGCCGACAAGCCGCCGATCATGCAACCGCTGCGCGCCAACTGTTTGAGCGCGGCGGACAATGCCGAACCGATCGCCACCGGCGGTTCATCAGCCAGCAGGAACAGCTTGTGATAGCCCTCCAGGCGGCCGGCCCACGCTTCGCCCGGCAGGCGCCAGGCGCCCTCCTGCCCGGCCTCGGCCTGCAGGTAGGACATTGTGTAGACCACGTCCGGATGCACCCGCTGGGCAACCTGCAACACCTCTTCGGCCAGCGCCAGGGTCAGCGGCTTGGTGCTGGGCCAGATGAGAAATCCGATTCGCTGGGTGGTCATAGGGCGTGGTCCGAAACCTGAAAAGGAGGGTCGCGCTTGTGGCGCCGGGGCATGCTGCGTGCGTTGCGCAGCATGCCCCATCATGGTGCAAAAGTGCAGCCTTTACTTCAGGCTGCCGGAAAGGAACTGCTTGAGGCGCTCCGACTGCGGATTGACCAGCACTTCACGCGGGCAGCCCCGCTCTTCCACCAGGCCCTTGTGCAGGAACACCAGCTGGTTGGAAACCTCACGGGCAAAGCCCATCTCATGGGTGACCACGACCATGGTGCGGCCTTCCTGGGCCAGCGATTGCATGACCTTGAGCACATCGCCCACCAGCTCCGGATCCAGCGCCGAAGTCGGCTCGTCGAACAGCATCACCTCCGGCTCCATGGCCAGGGCGCGGGCAATGGCCACACGCTGCTGCTCGCCACCGGACATGTGCCCGGGGAAAGCGTCCTTGCGGTGGGACACACCGACCTTGGCCAGGTAGTGCTCGGCCTTCTCCAGCGCTTCCTTCTTGTTGACGCCCAGCACGTGCACCGGCGCCTCGATGACGTTTTCCAGCGCAGTCATGTGCGACCACAGGTTGAAGTGCTGGAACACCATCGACAGGCGCGAACGCATGCGCTGCAGCTGTTTCGGATCGGCGGCCTTGAGCGCGCCGTCCTTGCCGGCAACCAGCTTGAGCTCTTCGTTGTTGAGCAGGATCTTGCCCGCGTGCGGCTGCTCCAGCAGGTTGATGCAGCGCAGGAAGGTCGATTTACCCGAACCGCTGGAGCCGATGATGCTGATCACGTCGCCTGCCTTGGCTTCGAGGGAGACGCCCTTGAGCACCTCATGGCTGCCGTAGCGCTTGTGCAGGTCTTGGATTTGGAGTTTGTACATACTGTCGGATCTCACAGAGCGGTCAGTGCTTGCGCGGCGCCAGGTAACCGAGCCAGCGGCGTTCGGCCATCTTGAACAGGCGCACGAGGATGAAGGTCAGGCACAGGTAGAACACGCCCGCCGTGATGTAGGCCTCGAAAGGCAGGTAGTACTGGGCGTTGACCGTGCGCGCGGCACCGGTGATGTCGATCAGGGTGACGATCGACGCCAGGCTGGTGGTCTGCAGCATCATGATCACTTCGTTGCTGTACTGCGGCAGCGCCCGGCGCAGCGCCGACGGCAGCAGGATGCGGCGGTACATCTTCATGCGCGACATGCCGATGGCCTTGGCCGCCTCGATCTCGCCATGGGGCGTGGCCTTGAGGCTGCCGGCAATGATCTCGGCGGTGTAGGCGCTGGTGTTCACGGCGAAGGCCAGGCAGGCGCAGAACGTCGCGCTGGACAGCCAAGGCCAGAAGATGCTCTCGCGCACCGCCTCGAACTGGGCCAGGCCGTAGTAGATCAGGAACAGCTGCACCAGCATCGGCGTGCCGCGGATCACGTAGGTGTACAGCCAGGCGCTCATGTTCACCAGCGGCTGTTTCGAGACGCGCATCAGGCCCAGCGGGATGGCCGCCAGCAAGCCGAACAGCAGCGACAGCGACAGCAGCTTGAGGGTGGTCAGCAGACCGCCCAGGTACAGCGGCATGGCTTCCCAGATGACGTTGTAGTCGAAGATCATAGTTCAGCCGCCTTGACGCCCACCGAGTAGCGCTTCTCGAGATACTTCAGCGCCAGCAGCGAGACACTGGTCAGTACCAGGTACAACGCCGCCACCGCGAGGAAGAAGGTGAAGGGTTCGCGGGTGGCGTCCGCCGCCTGCTTGGCCTTGAACATCATGTCTTGCAGGCCGACCACCGAAATCAGCGCGGTCGCCTTGGTCAGCACCAGCCAGTTGTTGGTGAAGCCCGGGATCGCCAGGCGGATCATCTGCGGCACCATGATGCGGAAGAACACCTGGACACCGCTCATGCCGTAGGCGGCGCCCGCCTCTGCCTGGCCCTTGGGGATACCGAGGAAGGCACCGCGGAAGGTTTCCGACAGGTACGCGCCAAAGATGAAGCCCAGCGTGCCGATGCCGGCGACCAGGGGATTGAGGTCAATATAGTCGTCATAGCCGAGCAGCGGCGCCACCCGGTTGAGGATGTCCTGGCCGCCATAGAAGATCAGCAGGATCAGGACCAGGTCAGGGATGCCACGGATCACCGTGGAGTACAGGTCCCCCAGCCAGGCCAACCAGCGCACCGGCGACAAACGCAGCGCCACGCCGATCAGGCCGAGGACGATGGCCAGGGCCATCGACGACAAGGCGAGCTGCAGCGTCAGCCACGCCCCGTCGAGGATGACTGCCCCATAGCCTTTCAACATGATTCGGATTCCTCAGGGCTTGGGAATGAAAAATGGTGCAAACCTCAGAGATTCTGCTGTTTGCACCATTGCACAGGTGAAACTCGATGGTTACTTCGAGTCTGGACCGTAGATGTCGAAGTTGAAGTACTTCTTCTCGATCTCTTTGTACTTGCCGTTGGCGCGGATCGCGTCGATGGCGGCGTTGATGCGCTCGGCGTTGGCGGTGTCGCCCTTGCGCACGGCGATACCGACGCCATCACCGAAGTACTTGGTGTCAGTGAAGGCCGGACCGACGAAGGCAAAGCCCTTGCCGGCATCGGTCTTCAGGAAGCCGTCCTCGAGCAGGGTGGCGTCGGCCACGGTGCCGTCCAGGCGGCCGGCGGCGACGTCCAGGTAGATTTCGTTCTGGGTGCCGTAGGGCACCACGGTGGCGCCTTGCGGAGCCAGGACTTCCTTGGCGAAACGGTCGTGGATCGAACCGCGCTGCACGCCGATCTTCTTGCCCTTGAGCTCAGCCAGGCTGTCGCTGACGGCGGTGCCTTCCTTCATCACCAGGCGCGCCGGGGTCAGGTAGTAGCGCTTGGTGAAGTCGACCGACTTCTTGCGGTCGTCGGTGATCGACATGGACGACAGGATGGCGTCGATCTTGCGCACTTTCAGTGCCGGGATCAGGCCGTCGAACTCCTGCTCGACCCAGGTGCACTTGGCTTTCATTTGTTCGCACAGGGCGTTGCCGATGTCGTAGTCGAAGCCGGCGAGGCTGCCATCGGGCTGCTTGAAGGCGAAGGGAGGGTAGGCGGCCTCGATACCGATCTTCAACGGCTTCTCATCGGCCTGCGATACCAGGGAAAACACGGAAAGCGCCAGGGCGCCAAGCAGTGCGAGCTTCTTCATCAGGTAACTCCATCGGTACGGGGCAATACAAGGCAGTTGTAACGGCTGCCCGATATGCGAATGGGTACAACGCGAGCCGCGCAGGTTTCGACCAAGGTCGCAGACCACGAGCGAGTGAGTGGCATTCTAGCGACAGCCCGGTGGTCGATATTTCTTCAAAGCGACAACTAATTACAGAAGCGCCAGGAACCGCGGCGGGCGATATTGACAGCTCCTGCGAGATATGCAAGAGCAAAAGAGAAATAACCTATACCCAAAGCAATAAGCGGGCCCATTATTGGCAAAGCCTTGTATTCCGGCAAGCGCAGCGTGCGACCCTGCACGAAATGCCCGCAGAATGCACTCATTTGGCACGCAGATGTTTCCACAAGCCCCGCATTTGGGCGAAATCGGTGACAGCGACGGTTACCGATGAATGTCGGAGTAACAGTTTGCATCAGTAAAGCAAAAACCCCGCCGGGTGCCGGCGGGGCTTTGTCATGGTTTCAGGATCACCGGGGCTGCAAGGCAGCCCCGCGACGCTCAGGCCGAAGCCAGGCTCATCGCCTTATGGGTGTCGATCAGGTGCTGCACCACCCCTGGATCGGCCAGGGTGGAGATATCGCCCAGCGCGTCGTACTCGCCAGTGGCGATCTTGCGCAGGATGCGGCGCATGATCTTGCCCGAGCGGGTCTTCGGCAGCCCAGGCGCCCACTGGATCACGTCCGGCGAAGCGATCGGGCCGATCTCCTTGCGCACCCAGTTCTTCAGCTCGAGGCGCAACTGCTCGTTCGACTCCTCGCCGGCGTTCAGGGTGACGTAGACATAGATGCCCTGCCCCTTGATATCGTGCGGCACGCCCACCACCGCCGCCTCGGCGACCTTCGGATGCGCCACCATCGCGCTCTCGATCTCGGCGGTGCCCATGCGGTGCCCGGAAACGTTGAGCACGTCATCCACGCGACCGGTGATCCAGTAGTAGCCATCCTCGTCGCGACGGGCGCCGTCACCGGTGAAGTACATGCCGCGGAAGGTCTTGAAGTAGGTGTCGACGAAACGGTCGTGGTCGCCGTACAGCGAACGCGACTGGCCCGGCCAGGAATCGAGGATCACCAGGTTGCCCTCGGCGGCGCCGTCGATCAGGTTGCCCAGATTGTCCACCAGCGCCGGTACCACGCCGAAGAACGGACGGGTTGCCGAACCCGGTTTGAGCCCCGTGGCGCCCGGCAACGGACTGATGAGAATGCCGCCGGTCTCGGTCTGCCACCAGGTGTCGACGATCGGGCAACGCTCCTTGCCGACAGTCTTGTAGTACCAATTCCAGGCTTCAGGGTTGATCGGCTCGCCCACCGAACCCAGCAGGCGCAGGCTGGAGCCATCGGCGCCGGCGACCGCCGCCTCGCCCTCGGCCATCATGGCGCGGATGGCGGTCGGCGCGGTGTAGAGGATGTTGACCTTGTGCTTGTCGACGATCTTCGACACGCGGGTGATGTCCGGGTAGTTCGGCACGCCTTCGAACAGCAACGTGGTCGCACCATTGGCCAGCGGGCCATAGACGATGTAGCTGTGGCCGGTGACCCAACCCACGTCGGCGGTGCACCAGTACACTTCGCCCGGACGGTAGTCGAACACGCGCTCGTGGGTCAGCGCGGCATACACCAGGTAGCCGCCGGTGGTGTGCAGCACACCCTTGGGCTTGCCGGTGGAGCCGGAGGTATAGAGGATGAACAACGCCTCTTCGGCACCCATTTCTTTCGGCGCACAGTGGCTGGAGGCGACCTTCATCAGGTCTTCGTACCAGATGTCGCGGTGCTGGTGCCAGGCGATGTCGCCACCGGTGCGCTTGCACACGATGATCTTTTGCACGCTGCTGGTTTCAGGGTTGGTCAAGGCCAGGTCGACGTTGGCCTTGAGCGGGGTACGGCGGCCACCACGCAGGCCTTCGTCGGCGGTGATCACCACCTTGGACTTACAGTCGATGATGCGGCCGGCCAGCGCCTCGGGCGAGAAACCGCCGAACACCACCGAGTGGATCGCGCCAATGCGTGCGCAGGCCAGCATGGCGACCACGGCCTCGGGGATCATCGGCATATAAATGGTGACCACGTCACCGCGGTGCACGTCCTGGCCACGCAGGGCGTTGGCGAACTTGCAGACCTGCTCGTGGAGCTCACGGTAGGTAATGTTGCGATGCTCGGAAGGGTCGTCGCCTTCCCAGATGATCGCCAACTGGTCGCCGCGCTCTTCGAGGTGGCGGTCCAGGCAGTTGTAGGAAACGTTGAGAGTGCCGTCGGCAAACCATTTGATATCGACATGGTGGTCGTCGAAGGAGGTCTGCTTGACCTTGGTGAAGGGCTTGATCCAGTCCAGACGCTGGGCCTGCTCACGCCAGAAGCCGTCCGGGTTGATCACCGATTGCTGGTACATGGCCTTGTAGGTGGCCTCGTCGGTCAGGGTACTGGCCGCAACCTCGGGACGAACGGGATACAGTGGAGCCGCACTCATCTGTGTTACCTCGGTGTAATAGTTGTTTTTGTATGGAAGCGTTTGTAACTGTACCAGAGCGACAAAGACCATTCGACGTTGGTAGTAACGCGACGGACCGTCAATCCATGAATGTGCAGCGACCGCTCTAATGCATGGCATGCAGCCATCGCAGGCGGGAAAAGGCAGCGCTTTGCCAGGGATTGTTACAGATTCTGTCAAAAGACTTTATCAAAACCCGCTCTGTTTCAGCCCTGGCCACCCTCCTAGAATTCACCTCGCCAGCAACGGCAACGCGATTAACTTGGAAACAGCCCCCACGAAGGCAACGTTAATCCGCACCTCATCCTGATAGTTGAAACTTAGTTGCACTCGCGGCGCCACAAGCGCCGCGCGCCCCCTCACGACCTTAGACAGGTAAATTGAAAATGAAAGCTTTACTGGTATTGGTACTTGGCGGTTTTTGCGGCGCGGCACTGGCCGGCGAAGCAAAAGATGTCGAGCAGATTCCGGTTGAACAGTACAGTTATTCGCAGCACCTGGACATCGCCCGCGTCATCTCCATGAGCGAAGTGCCGAACGTCTGCGAAGTGGTGCCTGCGCGCATGACCTATGAGGACTCCCAGGGCCAGAAGCACATTCTCGAATACCGCGTGATGGGCAACGGTTGCTCCAACGGCTGAGGCCATAGGCTTAGCGCGAGGCAAGCTCGCTCCCACCACCTTTGCATTCGTGGGAGCGGGCTTGCCCTGCGATCAATTTCAGCCTCGATAAACTTCCAGATTATTCCACCGACTTGTTCAACGAATAATCCCGCAACTTGTTGGCAATGGTCGTATGGGAAACGCCCAATCTTTTTCCCAGCGCCCGACTACTTGGGAATTCACTCATCAAACTTTCCAATACCGCCCTTTCAAACCGCCCGACAATCTGCGAAAGATCGCCATCCAGGGAAAACTCGCCCAACGGTTGGCGCGCGCCATAATCCGGCAAGCGGATATGTTCGCTCTTCACTACCCCGCCTTCGCACAGCGACACCGCCTGGAACAACACGTTCTCCAACTGGCGCACATTGCCCGGCCAATGATACTGGCCGAGTTTTTCCATTGCAGGCGGCGCCAGGCGCGGCAGCGGGCAGCCGATCTGTCGGCTGGCCTGGTCGAGGAAGTGCTGCACCAGCCCTTCCAGGCCATCCATGCATTCGCGCAGCGGCGGGATGTGCAGCGACAGCACGTTGAGGCGGTGGTAGAGGTCCTGGCGAAACTCGCCGCGTGCGCACAGTTCGGACAGGTCGACCTGGGTCGCGCAGATCACCCGCACATCCAGGTAGACCTCTTCGTCGCTGCCGACCCGGCGGAAACAGCCATCCTGCAGGAAGCGCAGCAACTTGACCTGCAAGCGCGGGCTCATCTCCCCCACCCCATCGAGGAACAAGGTGCCGCCGGCCGTCAGCTCCAGCAGCCCCAGCTTGCCCTCGGCCCGCGCCCCCTCGAACGCTCCCGGCCCATAGCCGAACAGCTCGGTCTCGGCCATCGACTCGGGCAGGCCGGCGCAGTTGAGCGCCATCAGCGGCGCCTGGCCACGTGGGCTGGCCAGGTGACAGGCCCGCGCCAGCAGTTCCTTGCCGGTACCGGTCTCGCCCTCGATCAGCAGCGGTGCATCCAACGGCGCCATGCGCCGAGCCTCGCGTACCACGGCGGCCATTACCCGTGAGCTCTGGAAGATGCTGTCGAACCCACGCAACTCCTGCTTGCGCACGTTGTAGATGCGCTCACCGATACGGTCCGCGCGGTGCAGGGTGATTACCGCGCCGGCCAGGGCTTCACTGTCGTCATGCTCGGACTGCAGCGGTGCGATATCGGCCAGGAACACATCGCCCTTGACCTTGATCCGCAGGCCGTTGATCCGCGATTTGTTGGCCCGTATCAGCTCCGGCAGGTCGAAGTCCTCGACATAGCGCGACAGCGGAATGCCCGGTACTTCGTCCACCCGTACGCCGAGCAGCTGCGCCGCGCCGCGGTTGGCGGCAACGATGCTGCCACCCATGTCGATCGACAGCACCGGGAAGTCCAGCGCCCCCAGCAGCGCATTGAGCTCCATGTGCCGGCGCTCGCTGGGCATCAGGCCGACGCGCTTGACCCCGAACACTCCGGCGATCGACTCGAACTTGGGCCGCAGGGCCTGGAACTGCAGGTTGATCAGGTTCGGGCAGTGCAGGTAGATGGCGTTGCCATGGTCACCTCCCACTTCGCCGCGCAACACGTTGATCCCGTACTCCACCAGCAGGTTGAGGATGTCCCGCAAAATGCCGATGCGGTTCTGGCAATGCACTTTGATGCGCATGAAGGCTCTCTAAGCGGCCGAGTTTTTGCTCGCGCCACGGAAAAGTCGTAAAGATAAGCTGACAAAAATAGCCATCTGCCCAGCTCGATGTCCGTGATTTTCCGGGATGACGCTGATTTTGTAAAATTATCGTTACGCACAGAAGATAAACGGCGGCGCAGGATGAGCCCTCACCCCGGTGCAAAACCTCGTTTGTAGGGATATTCCTAAGGTATGTCCTGTACATAACAAGAACGCCCTCACCAGGAGAGCCACATGAAACAGACGCAATACGTGGCACGCGAGCCCGATGCGCATGGCTTTATCGACTACCCGCAGCAAGAGCATGCGGTGTGGAACACCCTGATCACCCGTCAGCTGAAAGTGATCGAAGGCCGGGCATGCCAGGAATACCTGGACGGCATCGACCAGCTCAAGCTGCCCCATGACCGCATCCCGCAGCTGGGCGAAGTCAACAAGGTGCTTGGCGCCACCACCGGCTGGCAGGTCGCCCGCGTCCCCGCGCTGATCCCCTTCCAGACCTTCTTCGAACTGCTGGCCAGCAAACGCTTCCCGGTCGCCACCTTCATCCGCACCCCGGAAGAGCTGGACTACCTGCAGGAGCCCGACATCTTCCACGAGATCTTCGGCCACTGCCCACTGCTGACCAACCCGTTCTTCGCCGAATTCACCCACACCTATGGCAAGCTCGGCCTGGCGGCGACCAAGGAACAGCGCGTCTACCTGGCACGCCTGTACTGGATGACCATCGAATTCGGCCTGATGGAGACCGCGCAAGGCCGCAAGATCTACGGCGGCGGCATCCTCTCCTCGCCGAAAGAGACGGTCTATAGTCTGTCCAGCGAACCGGAGCACCAGGCCTTCGACCCGATCGAAGCCATGCGCACGCCCTATCGCATCGATATCCTGCAGCCCCTGTACTTCGTCCTGCCGAACATGAAGCGTCTGTTCGACCTGGCCCACGAAGACATCATGGCCATGGTCCACCAGGCCATGCAGCTGGGCCTGCACGCACCGAAGTTTCCACCCAAGGCCGCTGCCTGAGCGCCCTTGTCGATAACAACTCAAACCGGAAATCACCCATGAATGCCTTGAACCAAGCCCACTGCGAAGCCTGCCGCGCCGATGCGCCGAAAGTCACCGACGAGGAACTGGCGGAGCTGATCCGACTGATTCCGGACTGGAACATCGAAACCCGCGACGGCCACATGGAGCTCGAGCGCGTATTCCTGTTCAAGAACTTCAAGCACGCCCTGGCCTTCACCAACGCCATCGGCGAAATCGCCGAAGCCGAAGGCCACCACCCTGGCCTGCTGACCGAGTGGGGCAAGGTCACCGTGACCTGGTGGAGCCACTCGATCAAAGGCCTGCACCGCAACGACTTCATCATGTGCGCGCGCACCGACGAGGTCGCCAAAACTGCTGAAGGGCGCAAGTGATGCACTTCTCGGCCATCGGTCGGATCCCTGGCGACCCGATCCTGGGGCTGATGGAGGCCTACGCCCGCGACGGCAACCCGGCCAAGTTCGACCTGGGGGTCGGCGTATTCAAGGACGCCCAAGGGCTCACGCCGATTCCGGCTGCGGTCAAGCAGGCCGAGCAGCGCCTGGTCGAGCGGCAGGCCACCAAGAGCTATGTCGGCGGCCATGGTGATGCAGCGTTCACGCGCCTGGTCAGCGAGCTGGTGCTGGGCAGCGATTCCACGCTGCTCAAAAGCCAGCGCGCCGGCGCCACCCAGACCCCTGGCGGCACAGGTGCCCTGCGCCTGGCGGCGGAGTTTATCGCCCACTGCCTGCCGGGCCGCGGTATCTGGCTGAGCGACCCGACCTGGCCGATCCACGAGACGATCTTCGCCGGGGCCGGGCTCAAGGTGTCGCACTACCCCTACGTGGGCGCGGACAACCGCCTGAACGTCGACGCCATGCTCGCCGCACTTGAGCGGGCACCGCAAGGCGACGTGGTGTTGCTGCACGCCTGCTGCCACAACCCCACCGGCTTCGACCTGGGCCAGGACGACTGGCGCGCGGTGCTCGACATCGTCAAGCGGCGCAACCTGCTGCCATTGATCGACTTTGCCTACCAGGGCTTCGGTGACGGTCTGGAGGAGGACGCCTGGGCAGTGCGCCTGTTCGCCGCCGAACTGCCGGAACTGCTGATCACCAGCTCCTGCTCGAAAAACTTTGGTCTGTACCGTGAGCGCACCGGCGCCCTGCTGGTGTGCAGCCACGACGCCGAGAAACTGCAGGATGTGCGCAGCCAACTGGCGTTCATTGCGCGCAACCTGTGGTCGACGCCGCCAGACCATGGCGCGGCGGTGGTCGCCGAGATCCTCGGGGACCCGGCACTCAAGGCGTTGTGGATCGAAGAAGTGAACGCCATGCGCCAGCGCATCGCCGAGCTTCGCGTCGGCCTGGTGAAAGCGCTGGAGCCCCATGGCCTGGCCGAGCGCTTCGCGCACATCGCCGCGCAACGCGGGATGTTCTCCTACACCGGCCTGAACCCCGAGCAAGTGCGCCTGCTGCGTGAGCGGCACAGCGTGTACATGGTCGGTACCGGCCGGGCGAACATCGCCGGTGCAGATGCCAAGCGCCTGGAGCAGCTGGCAGCGGCCATCGCCGACGTCTGTCGCTGAAACCTGGCCGCAGGGGCGCGGGAGCGGCTTGCTCCGCGATAGCACTACCGCGGGACAAACCGCTCCCGCGCCCCTCCTGCTTCCCCCTGTCCGATAGCCGCCCGCTAAAACCGACCAGCGTCCGGGAAAAATCCCAAACTGTCATCCAGACTGCTGTATCCTGCCCCAGCTTTTCGAAGCCTCACATGCGCCAAGCGCTGCCTTTTCACTCACACTTGCGAGGAACGACGAGATGCATGAAATCCCGAATCTTCCCTTCCCAAGCCTGAACCCCGAAGAGCAATCCGTTGCCGCCCACGCCGAACCGACGCCCGTCGTCGAGCAGGACAGTGACGATCAATCCAGCGCCGACCAGGAATAGCCGCGCATCCCCCTCCGACTGTGTGAAAACGGCTGACCTGCGGGCTATCCCCGTCATCACGTTTTCACACCGTCCAGATTCCCCTCAGAATGCGATAACCCTGTACCACCCTGTCCTTGGTTGAATCCACAGACTGTTGCCCTCCCTACAGGAGGCCACATGTCAATTGACTCCCAACCCACTCTCCACCCCCTCTGTGACGCATCTCCCACCGCTCAGCGTATTGGCGCCACACCCAGCCACTCAATATCCCAGAACCGGATACCGACCACCGGCAATGAACCAGCGCCAGGCCCCGACGCCACGCAGATCACCCCATCGCAACTGCTGGAAAGAATCCGAACACATGTAACAAGATGGCACTCGACTGATGAAGACATGGATAACGACATCCAGGCATCTACTCCTGTCCTGGTCGCCGACAACTTGGACATTCCCCTGAGCGCGCCACGTGAGGCGCACGATCCTATCAGGGCAGTTCACCTCACTCTCAGATTCCTGCTGGACAACAACACGCAGTTCCCTGAAGACCCACGCTTCTTCTTTACCAATCTTATGGATCTGTACGGCAACACGAAGACCTACGCATTGGTTGCCGCAGTATTGAGCGTTGCACCAGAAACCCTGACACCCCGCCACATCCACCATTTTTTTGCCCGCCTCGCATGGCTTAATGAAGCCTCGATTAAAACGGATACCGCGAGAAAGCAGCTGGATAACTTGTTGTTTGGTGAAAACATGCCGAGTACAGAGGCTGCCCGGCTAGGCAAGGAGGCATTTTTCGAACTGGGCGAACTGCTGGCCGGCGTGCCCAGTTCATTGCAGATGTGGATGCTGCAGTTCAAGCGGGGTCAGCGCCGAGACCTTGCCAGCGATTGGCTTGCGCAATGCCCTGCTGAAAACCTGTTGCAGGGCCTTACGGCATACCAATTGAGCCCGGCCCTGTCAGCCTTGGCATCCCTGGTCACGACGCTTGAGGAATTACTGCCCACCACAGCAGAGTACGAAGATAAAGCACTGATACTTTCCCGAAACATGCACCTCACCCAGCCCATGATGAAGCTTCGTATCAAGGCGCTTGCTGCTGCCTCACAGATACCGACCTGGGTGGATGAAGATCGTTCTCACGATAACAGCCCACCGGTTGAATGGAGCAAGGCCCATACTCAGGATCTGGGGGTCCGACTTCTCAGGAAAGTGGCACTTCATGCAGTACACGAAAATACTGAAGCCTGGGTGAAGCTCACCCTTGAAAATGCTCAACGCGCCCGGGGTATGCAGGCGTTTTCCTTTGCAAACAAACTGAAGCAGGTGCACCCATCACTCAGTCGCACAGGCTGCCTTCGATTAGCCTCCTTGCTGTTGCCCCTTACACCAACAACGCTTGCCCCCTCCCCGCTCGAACCTTTGCCTGACAGTCGAGCCCTGATGAGTACGCCACTCGCCTTCAACGACTGGTCTGACGACTGCTCCATCGACGAATTGTTCACGAACGCAGGCTTTGAACTGCTCTGCGAGCGCAAGCAAGGCAAGCGACATTTGCTGATGCCTGCCCCGCAAGCCTGGCAACTGATGATGCGGTCACTGCAGTTTGCAGACGTTTTCCGCCCCCTACTCGGCCTTGCAGGTTGGTATGGTGCCTCTGTTGGAGAGTCCGCATCCCCGCGTGCGACACAAGCACTGGCAAGCCGAGCAATCATCGATCACTTTTTGGGGCCACGGACGCAGTCGAATCGCTCGATGGCCGAAGAATTCCAGGGCCACTGGGTATCCGAGTACAACCACCTGCAATTGCGTAAAAAAATCAGCAACGCTATCACTGAGCGCAATCCTGGCATTTCCCCGGCCGCACTGGAGCTGCTCGAATACCTGCTGCTTCGCGAAATCGCTCCCGAACTGCTGGTTACCGGCACACCCGACTGGCTCTACTATGGCCGTTCTCTGCAAAGCGTTGCGCTGATTCACGGTGCCAGGCTGCTTGAAGCGATGATGCCCGGCGCCAGTTGCAGAGCCTCATTTGACAAAGTTGTCACATTGGCCAGCGACTTGAGTGCCTCTGATGATGAACAGGTACAGCGCCACTGGAGCAACGCCCTGGCCCTACCGGCATTACGCTATGCGAAGGCCCATGGCGCGCTTGCAGACTTGACGGTTGAGGACATCGGGCAAGCAACGGCACATCAGATTCAGCGTGCGCTGGAGTTCACCGCTGACGCACAAAAGTCCTTTGCTGACGATGCAAGCCAGCTCGCCATGACGCCACCGGACCGCAAAACGCTGGCCGAGGAACAATTAAGCCAGGCCGGTGTTGACAGGCAATATTGGGACAAACCGATCGAAACCGATGGAACATGGCACTACCTGAGTGCCCGGGGCTTGGTCAAAGCGACCGTTTACACCTGGCACCACACCATCACCACTCCCGGTTTCGTGGACGATGTCGGCGCACCAAGCCAGCGGCCAATCATCGAAAACCTGACCCAGTTAGTCATGTCCGGCGATCTCTATCGGGCGGGGAAAAGCACAGTTCCAACGCTGTATGAGCAGGCCTTCGCATCGTTCAAGGCCGACTGGCAGCAAGCTCATGCACGCCTGATCAAGCGCCTGTTCATGGAACTGCCGCAAGCCTTGCGCACACAGCTTTATACCTCCACCTGTGAAGTGAGCCGGGTAGCGTTCAACACACCGTCGGACAGCGAGGAGCAAACAGGAATCCAAGGCCTGTTCATCCGTTGCCAGCCTGGCGACCACCGAGAAGATTTCGATAGTCACGACGCCAGTAAAGAGTATTTCTTCGAGCTCACCCCCAGTGCCGGTGCACTTCGCCCTTGCAACCAACAATTCAGTTACAGGGTTGAGCCGAACACCGGTTTTAGCGGCAATATTGTCGAGACGATGGACAAGCACTGGGGGAACCACGACCGCGAACTCCAGGCCCGCGCGACCCCGTTGCACCCCCTGGACAGTGACGCCTATCTCAACGGAACTCCCTCGCGCCTGGCGAATCAGCTCCAGACGCCACGCAAGGGCAAACTGATTGCAGCATCGAGACGGGTCTATGCGCAGCAGGCCAGTGAGGCCGACTTTTTCCAGGCACTGGCCACTACTGCGACAGCGCACCTCTACGCATCGACGCTGGCGCAGTTCAAGGCAGATCACACTCACACCACCCCATGGGAAGAGATGATCGCGCTGGAGAAGAAGATCGCTGAATTCCTCGCGCGTGCGATCCTGCCTTTTTATGGCTGCATTTCCGATCTGGCGGAAGGTGATCACTCGGCAGGTGTCATCGCAGGGTGCGTAATGGATTCGATAGGCGTCCTGATACCGGCAGGCAAGTTCATTGCCTCGAGCGCGACAGTCATACGTACAGCCGGTCGCCTCAGCTTGCGAGCCAGTTGCGAAGCAATGAGCAGCGCTATCGTGGAGCTGGTCAGCCACTTGGCCCAGCAAAGCCCGGCTCTCGTATTTAGAGATATGGGCCGACTTGCACGCTGGCTATCCGTAAAGTCCTGGGAAAAGCCTGCGCTACGTTGGCTGCACGACCTGCGAGGACCCCCTCGACTGGTGCACATGACGCAAGAGGGTGCATACAGCATTGCCCTGAACGCCTTGAGTGAGAGGGCGCATCCTTACTCAGCGAACGACCTGATGCAGGTGGGAAATACCGAAAACTGCCTCGTGCAGGATCTAGGCACCCCAGAAAAACCAAGTTACAAACTGCTTGATCCACACGACAACCTGCCCTACGGACCTAGGCTTATCGTCGAAGGAACGGCACAAGCACCTTCATTGACGCCCTTGAAAAGCCTGGGCTCGATTAGTCCAGGGCATTATCCGACACGTATCGCAGGCGTCATGTCCGAAGACGGCAAGATAAGCCTGGCTATTGCTGAAGCATGTCGTCTGCGGGTTCGTTACAAGGGTGCAGGGCACTACGACATCCAGATTGATGGTCACGACTACCACCTCGATGCCAACCTGCCCGAACCTTGCCTGACGCAACTATCCAATACACCCGTCAGCGACCTGGAGGCCATATCCGTCTCGGAGGTGACCTGTCGTCTCAGGCGCGATCTGGAGGAGGCCTCTTGCACGCCATTCACCAAGTTGATCAGCCTTCCCGTCGAACGCACGCTTCCCAATCAGCCCCCACTGACACGCGGGCAGGAAATCAGCCAGGCATTCGAAGCGAGGGAGTTTCATCTTGAGCGCCGAAACATGGCGGCCACGGACCTGAGTTCGGCCACCTCGCTGGATCTGCTGGTTCACGAAGGAAAGTTTTGCAAATGGGACCATGCGCCCATCAAGGGAACACGGCCTGTCCAGTTCACAAGGGAAAAGAAACTGCTTGCACTGAGCGCGGAGCAATGCAGCAGCCTGGGGCTGCCCAACACACCGACTTACCTACCCCAGATCAACGGCCGCATGTCCAGCGAGCGTAACTTCGGCCTATCACACGCGATCAGTGGCACGCAGGCCAAGGCAATCAACCCCCACGTTCCAGTCGTAGAGCTGGAACAAGTATCAGCGCAGATCATGGATAGACGACGCTTACGCGGGCTCAATATGGAGTGGAACGCGCAAAAAAACATCTACGTGGAAGTAGACAACGGTAAATTCTATAAAACTCGTCAAGGCCCGGGAACACTCATATTTACCCCGGTGACCGACGCCAGTGAAATCGATGAGTACTTGCGCCTGTCCAATCAGTACCGATTCGTCGCCGAGCGGCCCGGTAGTTCAACCGATCGAGACAATATTGCCAAGCTGCTGTTCAGCACCCTCGTGGAGAAACGTGAGCCAGGGCTGCAGGCGTGGCTTGCAGCCTCCCGCTCCAACCGAAACTACCGGGCGTATGCGCAATGGTGCATTGACAACAATCAACGCAATGAAATGCTTCACTACGCAGAAAACATCCTCTCGGGGGAGCGCGCTCAACTAGGTCTGATAGACGAAACAAGAAGTCTGATTTCAGACTGGAAGTCCATCGCCCAACGCAATAGCGCCGAAAAAAAAAGCACCGTCGAAACGCTGAATGAGCTGCTGCCGATTCAAGGGAGGGAGCACCTTTGGGTACCATTGACGGTCAACAACATTGCCCAACGTGATGTTGCTGAAATGATTGCCAGACAGATGAACAACAGCAACCTGGCGTTTGCTTCGATTGTCACCAACGATGGAGAAAAATTCGTCTATTACGCATTAGCTGGCGGCAAGCGAGCGGAAGGATTACATCTCAAACCCTATGCGCCCGGCGCAAACAGCCACAGCGTAGGCGATACCACCTACATCGATGCCGGCGCGTTGATGCATAACCGCACACCTGATCCAGACATCGTCAGCCTTCCAGTTGTGCGACATTCAGGTAGCGTATCGGTTAGGCCGTATGACCGCTACCTGGATTCGGAACGCCTGATTGCAACCATCCTCAAAGAAAATCACTCATCGAACAGTATCTACTCAATCCATATGTTTACTCGAATGGATACCTGTAGATCCTGCGGGGCGGTGGTGCTCCCTCAACTGAGGCTCAACTACGCAAGCGCCGACTTCTGGGTGACCTACTTGGACACCTATCCAACCTGACCCAGTTCAGACTCTGGTGGTAACTGTGGCTCGGTCTTGACGACCGCGGCCGCCTCATCACCTTCCCGATCCAAGCTTCATATCCAGCCTGGGTCGAGATGGCTATCATGGTGAAGCCTCAGCTTCACCATGATTGGAACCCACATGCCCGAGACTCACCTCTCCTCACCAAGGATCACCGCCCAGGTGATCGCCATCGTCCTGTTCACCTTCATCGGCTACCTGAACATCGGCATCCCCCTGGCCGTGCTGCCTGGCTACGTGCACAACGAACTGGGTTTCAGCGCCGTGGTCGCGGGCCTGGTGATCAGCGTGCAGTACCTGGCCACCCTGCTTAGCCGCCCCACCGCCAGCCGCATCATCGACAACCTCGGCAGCAAGAAGGCGGTCATGTACGGCCTGTTCGGCTGTGGCCTGAGCGGCGTGTTCATGCTGGCCTGCAGCTTCCTCACCCACCTGCCCTGGCTCAGCCTGACCTGCCTGTTCATCGGCCGCCTGGTGCTGGGCAGCGCCGAGAGCCTGGTGGGCTCAGGCTCGATCGGCTGGGGGATCGGCCGGGTCGGTTCGGAAAATACCGCCAAGGTGATCTCCTGGAACGGCATCGCCAGCTATGGCGCATTGGCCATCGGCGCACCGCTTGGGGTACTGATGGTCAAGCACCTGGGGCTGTGGAGCATGGGCGCGAGCATCATCCTGCTCGGCATCCTTGGCCTACTGCTGGCCTGGCCCAAGCGCGCCGCGCCGGTGGTGGCAGGGGTGCGGCTGCCATTCCTGCGCGTGCTGGGCAAGGTTTTCCCGCATGGCTCGGGGCTGGCCTTGGGCTCGATCGGTTTCGGCACCATCGCCACCTTCATCACCTTGTACTACGCCAGCCGCGGCTGGCCCGACGCCGCGCTGACCCTGAGCCTGTTCGGTGCCAGCTTCATCTGTGCGCGGCTGTTGTTCGGCAACCTGATCAACCGCATCGGCGGCTTTCGCGTGGCTATCGCCTGCCTGTCGGTAGAAACCCTGGGATTGCTGATGCTCTGGCTGGCGCCGACGCCCGGACTGGCCCTGGCGGGTGCAGCGTTGAGCGGCTTCGGGTTCTCGCTGGTATTTCCGGCGCTGGGGGTGGAGGCGGTCAACCAGGTATCGGCGGCCAACCGTGGCGCGGCGGTGGGGGCCTACTCACTGTTCATCGACCTGTCGCTGGGCATCACGGGACCCTTGGTGGGCGCCGTGGCGGCAGGCTTCGGCTTTACCTCGATTTTCCTGTTCGCGGCCGCGGCAGCGGGATGCGGGCTGGTGTTGAGCTTGTACCTGTATCGCCAGGCACGTCGATTGCGCGAGGCCTGAAAGCCTCGCGGGGCAAGCCCGCTCCCACGCGCTTGCCCCGCGAGGGTCCGACGGGTCAGCGCTGGGCGTACTGCAGCACCACTTCCAGCGGGTGGCGCAGCTGCTTCTCGGTCATGCGCTTGACCTGGCTACGGCACGAATAGCCGGTCGCCAGTGCCTCCCCCGCCTTGTCCAGCTTGGTTGCCCAGGATTGCTCGAAGATGGTCTTCGAGGCTTCCTGGTTACGCGCCTCGTGCCCATAGGTACCGGACATGCCGCAGCAGCCGGTGGCCTCGGTGACCAGCTTCAATCCCAGGCGGGCGAAAACCTGCTCCCACTGCTTGGTACTGGCCGGCACATTGGTCTTCTCGGTGCAGTGGGCCATCAGGCGGAAGCTGTCAGCCTTGAATGGCGCCTGCTCGGGCAGCACGTTCATCAGCCACTCCTGGGGCAGCAGTACCGACGGGCACTCCACGCCATCGACCTTCTGGTACTCCTGGCGATAGACCAGAGTCATCGCTGGGTCCAACCCCACCAGCGGCACGCCGCAGTCGGCCAAGGCCTTGAGCTGGGTGGCGTTGCGGACCGCCGCCTTGGCGAAGGCACCGAGGAAACCCTGCACGTGCAGCGGCTTGCCGTTGGCGCTATAGGGTGCGAGGAACACCTTGTGCCCCAGGCGATGGGCCAGCTCGATGAACGAGGCCAGCAATGGCGTCTCGAAATAGCGGGTAAAGGCGTCCTGCACCAGCACGATACTGCGCTCGCGCTGGGCCGGGGTCAGCTCACGCAGCGCGGGCACGCTGGCGACCTGAACCCGGCAACGGGTCAGAGTAGCCTGGAAGTTGAAACGACTGATCAGCGGGCTATCGACCATGCCGACCTTGTCCGCCAGCAGCCTGCTCACCCAATTCGAGCCCATCACCGCGTTGTACAGGCCCGGCGCATGAGCCAGGTACGGGATGGTGAACTCCAGCGAGCCGATCAGGTAGTCGCGCAGCGGACGCTGGTAGCGGCCGTGGTACAGCTCGAGGAAGCGTGAGCGGAAGTCCGGCACGTTGACCTTGATAGGGCACTGCCCCGCGCAGGACTTGCACGCCAGGCAGCCGGCCATGGCGTCGTACACCTCGTGGGAGAAGTCTTCCTGGCCCTGGCGGCGCGCACGGCTGTTGCGCAGCCGCGCCGGCAGCCCTTTGAGCCAGGAGGCCTTGCGCTGGGCGGCGGCGAGCACATCGATGTTCGCCTCGCCCTGCAGGCGCAGCCACTCGCGGATCAGCGAGGCACGGCCCTTGGGCGAGTGCTGGCGTTCGCGGGTGGCTTTCCACGACGGGCACATGGCGTCGTTGGGGTCATAGTTGTAGCAGGCGCCGTTGCCGTTGCAGTGCACTGCGCTGCCGAAGCTCTGCCACACGCGCTCATCGATGCTGCGGTCGAGGTCGCCGCGAAGGGTCACGCCATCCACCGGGGTCAGGCCTTCGGCGCTGTCCGGGGGGGTGCAGATCTTGCCGGGGTTGAGCTGGTTATGCGGGTCGAACGCGCCCTTGAGTCGCTGCAGGGCCGGGTACAGCTCGCCGAAGTACTCCGGCACATACTCTGAGCGCAGGCCCTTGCCGTGCTCGCCCCACAGCAGGCCGCCATAGCGCTTGGTCAGCGCCGCCACGGCATCGGAGATCGGCTTGACCAACGCGGCCTGGGCCGGGTCTTTCATGTCCAGCGCCGGGCGCACGTGCAGCACACCGGCATCGACATGGCCGAACATGCCGTAGGCCAGGCCGTAGCCATCGAGCAATGCACGGAAGTCGGCAATGTAATCGGCCAGTTGCTCCGGCGGAACCGCGGTGTCCTCGACGAACGGCTGCGGACGCACTTCACCCTCGACGTTGCCCAGCAGCCCCACCGAGCGCTTGCGCATCACATAGACGCGGCTCACCGCTTCGGCGCCTTCGGCCAGGGTGTGGCCCAGGCGCTCGACACCCTTGTCGGCCTGCAGGTGCGCGACGAAGGCCTGGACCCGGGCATTGACCTCGTCCGGCTCGTCACCGCAGAACTCCACCAGGTTGATGCCCAGGGTGGGGCGCTCGGGGTCGGCCGGGAAGTATTCGGCGACGCTGTGCCAGACGATGTCCTTCATCGCCAGCATCAGCACCTTGGAGTCGACGGTCTCGATCGACAGTGGCTTGTGCGCCATCAGCGCATTGGCGTCGCGCAGGGCGTCCATGAAACTGGTGTAGCGCACGTTGACCAGCACCGCGTACTTGGGGATCGGCAACACATTGAGCTTGGCCTCGACCACATAGCCCAGCGAGCCCTCGGCCCCGCACAGCACGCTGTTGAGGTTGAAGCGGCCCTGATCGTCGCGCAGGTGCGCCAGGTCGTAGCCGGTCAGGCAGCGATTGAGCTTGGGGAAGGTGCTCTCGATCAGTTCGCCCTGGGTTTGCTGGATCTCGCGGGCCATGCGGTACACCTCGCCGACCCGGCCGGGCGCGGCGCAGGCCTGTTCCAGCGTAGCGTCGTCGATCGGCAGGCTGTGCAGGCGCTCACCGCCGAGCAGCACGCTGTGCAATTCGAGCACGTGGTCGCGGGTCTTGCCGTAGGTGCAGCTGCCCTGGCCACTGGCGTCGGTGTTGATCATGCCGCCGACGGTGGCGCGGTTGGAGGTGGACAGCTCTGGCGCGAAGAACAGCCCGTGGGGCTTGAGCGCGGCATTGAGCTGGTCCTTGACCACGCCCGCCTGCACCCGCACCCAGCGCTGCTCGACGTTGATTTCGAGAATGGTGTTCATATGCCGCGACAGGTCGACGACGATGCCGTCGGTCAGCGACTGGCCGTTGGTGCCGGTACCACCGCCACGCGGGGTCAGCTTGATGTCACGAAAACGCGGCTCGGCCATCAGCGTGGCGACCCGCGCCACGTCGTCGGCGTCCAGCGGGAACACCGCCGCCTGGGGCAGGCGCTGGTAGATCGAGTTGTCGGTGGCCAGCACGGTGCGGGTGCCGTAGTCGGCGCTGATCTGGCCACGGAAGCCGCTGCTTCTCAGGGCTTCTAGGAATTCGGGGTATTGGGCGGCGGGCGCGCGGGGCGGCAGCTGGGCGATCATCGAAGGATGCCTCTTTGATATCGGCTAATTCACGGAAATCTTGTCGCTCCGGCATGAATGGATCATGGGAGGATTTCGAATACGTCAATGTTCCTGTAGTTTCGCGCCAGGGGCAAACGGATATTCCTGCCGCTATCGATGAGCTTTATGAATGAATTACCGCCACCTCACCCCTTCGATGTCGCTCTTGCTGGCCTTCGAGGCCGCCGCGCGGCATGAAAGCTATACCCGCGCCGCCGCCGAGCTGTCGCTGACCCAGAGCGCGGTGAGCCGCCAGGTGCAGGCACTGGAGCAACAACTGGGGCTGACACTGTTCCGTCGCGAGGGCCGCCAGGTGCAATTGACCGACGTCGGGCGCCTCTACCAGCGCGAACTCAGCGAGGCCCTCGGCCGCATCCGCAGCGCCACCCTGCAGGCACTGGCCTATCAGTCCGGCGTCGGCAACCTGCGCCTGGCGACGCTGCCGACCTTCGGCTCGAAATGGCTGCTGCCGCGCCTGCATGCCTTCTACAGCGCCCACCCCGGCATGCTGGTGCACATTCATTCACGTATCGAAGCCATCAACTTCGACACCAGCGAGATCGACGCGGCCATCGGCGTTGCCAGCCATGACTTGCCCGGGCTGATCTGCCATCGCCTGCATGCCGAGGAACTGGTGGTGATCCTGCCGCCGCAAGCCATGGCGGACGACCAATGGAACCCGCAAAGGATCAGCGAGGAAGTACTGCTCAACGTCGCCAACAACCCCCATGCCTGGGGCGAGTGGTTTTCCCACCATGCCCTGCCCCACCGCGCCATGCGCCTGGGGCCAAGCTTCGAGCTGACCTCGCACCTGATCCAGGCCGTGCGCGCCGGGATCGGCATCGGCCTGGTGCCGCGCATACTGGTGGCGGACGAACTGGCCAGTGGCGAGCTGTTCAGCCCGGGTGAGCCCTTCGCCAGCCAGCGCAGCTACTACCTGATCTATCCGCCCAGGAACGAGGCACTGCCATCGCTGCGAGCGTTTCGTGGCTGGTTGCTCGAACAGATCTGAGGCCGGCACAGGCAACAAAAAACCCGATGCCGGTTACTCGGCATCGGGTTTTTTGTTGGTGCGCCTCAGCGCTTACTTGGCGATGCTGCCAGCAGCGCCATTGGCCTGGGAGCCACGCTTGCTCTTCAGCTGGTAGGCCACATACATCACCACCAGCCACACCGGCATCGCGTACACCGACACCTGGATACCCGGAATCTGCAGCATGATGCCCAGGATCAGCACCACGAACGCCAGCACCAGGTAGTTGCCGTACGGGTACCACAGCGCTTTGAACAGCGGCTTCTGGCCGGTGCGGTCGAGATGCTGGCGGAACTTCAGGTGCGAGTAGCTGATCATCGCCCAGTTGATCACCAAGGTCGCCACCACCAGCGACATCAGCAGCTCCAGGGCATTCTGCGGCATCAGGTAGTTGAGCAGCACCGCAATCAGGGTCACGGCTGCCGAGACCAGGATCGAACGTACCGGCACGCCACGGCGGTCAACCTTGGCCAGCGCCGCTGGCGCATCACCTTGCTCAGCCATGCCTAGCAGCATGCGGGCGTTGCAGTAGGTGCCGCTGTTGTACACCGACAGCGCCGCGGTCAGGACCACGAAGTTCAGCAGGTGGGCCGCCACGTCGCTGCCCAGCAACGAGAACACCTGGACGAACGGGCTGCTGCCATAGCTGCCGCCGGAGGCGTCGATGCTCGCCACCAGGTTGTCCCATGGGGTCAGCGACAGCAGCACCACCAGGGCGCCGACATAGAAGATCAGGATGCGATAGATGACCTGGTTGATCGCCTTGGGGATCACGGTCTTCGGCTTGTCGGCCTCGGCGGCGGTGAAGCCGAGCATCTCCAGGCCACCAAAGGAGAACATGATGAACGCCAGCGCCATCACCAGCCCGCTGACACCGTGCGGGAAGAAACCACCATGGGCCCACAGGTTGGTCACCGAGGCTTCAGGACCGCCGCTGCCGCTGGTCAGCAGGTAGGCACCCAGGCCGATCATGCTGACGATGGCCACCACCTTGATGATGGCGAACCAGAACTCGGCTTCGCCGAAGAACTTCACGTTCATCAGGTTGATCGCGTTGATCAGCAGGAAGAACGCCGCCGCGGTTACCCAGGTCGGAATCTCCGGCCACCAGTAGTGGACGTACTTGCCCACCGCCGACAGTTCCGACATGCCCACCAGGATATACAGCACCCAGCAGTTCCAGCCCGACAGGAAGCCGGCGAAACCGCCCCAGTACTTGTGCGCGAAATGGCTGAAGGAGCCGGCCACCGGCTCTTCGACGATCATCTCGCCGAGCTGGCGCATGATCATGAAGGCGATGAAGCCGCAGATCGCATAGCCGAGGATCATCGACGGACCGGCGGACTTCATCACACCGGCCGAGCCCAGGAACAACCCGGTGCCGATGGCGCCGCCCAGGGCGATCAATTGGATATGGCGGTTCTTCAAGCCACGCTTGAGTTCGCCGGACTGTGAGTTATGTCCACTCATGAACGAAGTCACCTGCTTGTTTTTATCTGTGACGGAATCGGACCCACCGCACTCGTGGCGCAGCGGAATGGGCAAGGTGGTTACCTTGGATACTTGTGACGGGAAGTCGCTCGTGGCCTTGGTGGCCAGGGGCGGATCAACCGGGTGTCAGCAAGCGTGCGCGGTACGCAAGGGAGTCACAGGTAAAACGCGGCGCATTGTATACCCCTGCAAACGCGCAGGCGTCAACGCGTTGCATCGTTTCCTGTGGAAAAAACGCAGCGTTCCTGGGGTGAAGGCCTGAAAAGGCGGAATGATCGGCGTGCATGGCGCCTCCATTTTGTTGTTTTAAGTGCCTGGCGATCCTGCCTGGCTCTGCACACGGCAATGGCGCTATCTCAGCGCTTGGGCGGGGGTTTGGGAAGGGGGTGGAGAGGGCCGGTGAGGCTCTGGCGCGCAGGCTTTGGAAAGATTTTGTGACGAAGAACGGAAAAGCACAGGTAAGCCGGGGAAAACGCCCAGAATCGTATAGTTTTCTTTACAGGGCGGTTTGAAAATTTGCCACCGGTCGGGAAATCTTCTGTCCGTTCAGGTACTTGGGGCCGCTTTGCGCCCCATCGCGGGGCAAGCCCGCTCCCACGATGCGCACACTATTCGTGGGAGCGGGCTTGCCCCGCGATGGGCCATTTACCGCAGGCACAAAAAAGCCAGCCCGAAGGCTGGCTCTCTCGCTACCGGACCGAATCAGCCACGCGGCTTGCCGCGACCACGGCCTGCCGGCTTGTCACCTTCAGGGCGGGACGGACGCTTGCGCATCTCGCTCGGACGCTCGGCCACCGTGCTGCCGCGGTTGCCCTTGCGCGGCGCTGCGTCTTCACGCGGCGCACGTGCCGGACGCTCGGCTTGGCCTTCGGCGGCCGGGCGCAGGGTACGCACGCGCTCGCCACGCCCCAGCGGACGGGTCGACTTGCGCTGCAGGCGCTCGAGCTTGTCCTTGGCCTTGAGTTTCATTTCCGGCAGTGCCACCGGCTGCAGGCCGACTTCCGCGGCGAGAATGTCGATCTCGCCCTGGCTCATTTCGCGCCAGCGGCCCATCGGCAGGTCGGAGTTCAGGAACACCGGGCCGAAACGCACGCGCTTCAGGCGGCTGACCACCACGCCCTGGGATTCCCACAGGCGACGCACCTCACGGTTGCGACCTTCCATCACCACGCAGTGGTACCAGTGGTTGAAGCCTTCGCCACCTGGCGCCTTCTGGATATCGGTGAACTTGGCCGGGCCATCTTCGAGCACCACGCCGGCCTTGAGCCGGTCGACCATGTCGTCGTCGACTTCGCCGCGCACACGCACTGCGTACTCGCGGTCCATCTCATAGGACGGGTGCATCAGGCGGTTGGCCAACTCACCGTCGGTGGTGAACAGCAGCAGGCCGGTGGTGTTGATGTCCAGGCGACCGATGTTGATCCAGCGGCCCTCTTTCGGCCGCGGCAGGCGGTCGAACACGGTCGGGCGGCCTTCCGGGTCGTCACGGGTGCAGATCTCGCCGTCGGGCTTGTTGTACATGATCACGCGGCGGGTCGCCTCGGCGGCCTCGACGCGCTTGATCAGCTTGCCGTCGACGGTGATGGCGTCGTGCAGGTCGACGCGCAGGCCGAGGGTGGCCTCGACGCCGTTGACCTTGATGCGGCCCTGGCCGATCCAGGCCTCGACGTCACGGCGAGAACCGACGCCGATACGCGCCAGTACTTTCTGCAGCTTTTCGCCGGACGGCGGGGTAGGTTGTTGGTCTTGCAGGTCTTTGTCACTCATCTGGGCACCTCCCGGTGTAGTAGTGAAAGCGGGCGCGCATCATACGCGGTTCAGCAAGGGAACGCACTGCAGGGTAGAAGGTTTTTGCCGATCGCCCAGCAGATTCCGCCCAAAGGCGCAAGCCGGCATCCACAGAGTCGGGCTGTCAGACCTTTGGTTCGTCCTCGGGCTCGATGGAAGCCTCATCGCGCAAATCATCGAAATCGATCTTGAGCCCTTCTTCCATCGCATCCAGCTCCACCAGCAGCGAGCGGAAGCTGGTCTCCTCCTTCGGCTCGATTTCCTCGCCCTCCTCGCCCAGGCTGGCATCGGCCAGGGCTTGCAGGTGAGCGGGCACCGGCGCCTCGTCCGGATCGACCTCGGGCTCCACCTCCAGCTCCAGCTCGCGCAGCTCGGCCAACGCCGGCAGCTCATCGAGGCTCTTGAGATTGAAATGATCGAGGAATGCCTTGGTGGTGGCGAACATCGCCGGTCGCCCGGGCACCTCGCGGTAGCCGACGATGCGGATCCACTCGCGCTCCATGAGCGTCTTGATGATGTTGCTGTTGACCGCCACGCCCCGCACGTCCTCGATCTCGCCACGGGTGATGGGCTGGCGATAAGCGATCAGCGCCATGGTTTCCAGCAGCGCGCGGGAATAGCGCTGCGGACGCTCCTCCCAGAGGCGGCCGACCCAGGGTGCGTAGTCCTCGCGGATCTGCAGGCGGTAGCCGGTGGCCACTTCCTTGAGTTCGAAGGCGCGGCCAGTGCAGGACTTGCCCAGCACCTCCAGGGCCTTCTTGAAAACGGCGGGGGCCGGGCGCTCGGCCTCCTCGAACAGCTCGTACAGGCGCTCGAGGGATTGCGGCTTGCCCGAGGCAAGCAGGAAGGCCTCGATCAGCGACGCCAGTTCACGGGGTTCGTTCAGGTTCATCGGTAGTTGTCAGGTCATTCTGCCCGGGCACGGACATGGATCGGGGCGAAGGGCTCATTCTGCACCAGTTCGATCAAGGATTCCTTCACCAGCTCGAGAATCGCCATGAAGGTCACCACCACGCCAAGCTTCCCCTCCTCGCGGGTGAACAGCTCGACGAAGGGCACGAAGGCGCCGCCCTTGAGGCGCTCGAGCACTTCGCTCATGCGTTCGCGGGTCGACAGCACCTCGCGGGTGATCTGGTGGCTCTCGAACAGGTCGTTGCGGCGCATGACCTCGGCCATGGACAACAGGATCTCTTCCAGCGCCACCTCCGGCAACAACTTGCGCACCTTGGCCTGCGGAGCCTCCAGGCGCGGCACGACGATTTCGCGCCCGACCCTGGGCAACTCGTCGATACCTTCGGCGGCGGCCTTGAATCGCTCGTACTCCTGCAGCCGGCGAATCAGTTCGGCGCGCGGATCGCCCTCCTCCTCCTCGACTTCGCCGGAGCGCGGCAGCAGCATGCGCGACTTGATCTCGGCGAGCATGGCGGCCATCACCAGGTACTCGGCCGCCAGCTCCAGGCGCACGCTCTTCATCAGCTCGACATAACTCATGTACTGGCGGGTGATCTCCGCCACGGGGATGTCGAGAATGTCCACGTTCTGCTTGCGGATCAGGTACAGCAACAGGTCCAGCGGGCCTTCGAAGGCTTCGAGGAAGACTTCCAGGGCGTCCGGCGGGATGTACAGGTCGACCGGCATCTCGGTCAGGGCTTCGCCGTAGACCAGGGCCAGTTGCAGCTGGAACGGCGTCTGCGCCTCCGTGGCCGGCGCCTCGGGTGCTTGTACCTGGCTCACGCGTTGACCAGGAACGGCGTCGGATCCCCGCAGCCTTCGCGAATCAGCTCCGGCTCGTCGCCGGACAAGTCGATGATGGTAGAGGCCTTGAGGTCGCCGAAACCGCCGTCTATCACCAAGTCGACGTGATGCTCCAGTCGCTCGCGGATCTCGTAGGGATCGACCATCGGCTCGTCGTCGCCGGGCAGGATCAGGCTGACGCTCATCAAAGGCTCGCCAAGCTCTGCGAGCAAGGCCAAGGTTATTTCATGCCTGGGCACGCGCAGGCCGATGGTCCGGCGTTTCTCGTGCAGCAGCAGGCGCGGTACCTCGCGGGTGCCATTGAGGATGAAGGTATAGGGCCCGGGCACGTGGGCCTTGAGCAGGCGAAACGTACCCGTATCGACCTTGGCGTAAAGCCCCAACTGCGACATGTCGCAGCACATCAGGGTGAAGTTGTGGGTCTTGTCCAGACCACGCAACTTGCGCACCCGCTCGATCGCGGCCTTGTTGCCAATCTGGCATCCCAGCGCATAGGCCGAGTCGGTCGGGTAGACCACCACCCCACCCTTGCGGATGATCTCGACGGCCTGCTTGATCAGGCGCGGCTGCGGGTTCTCCGGATGAATCTGGAAAAATTGGCTCACGTAGTCGTCCTGTTCATACCGCCATAGGCTGTTCATGTCGGAATCGGCGCCACAGGGGTGGCAGGTCCTCAGGCAATGGCCGGTAGGCACCGATCTCGCCCCAGGTGCCAGGGCCGTGGAAGTCGCTGCCGGCGCTTGCCAGCAGGCCGAACTCACGGGTGAGGATCGACATCGTCCCCACCTGCTCGGGCGGCATCATCCCGTTGACCACTTCCAGTGCCTGCCCTCCAGCCTGAATATAGTCGGCAATCAGCCGTCTGCGCTTGCTGCGGGTCAGTTCATAGTGCATGGGATGGGCCAGGCTCACCCACGCATTCGACTCACGCAGCGTCGCAACAGTTTCCGCAAGCGTCGGCCAGTGCAGCTTGACGTCACCCAGCTTGCCGGCGCCCAGCCACTTGCGGAACGCCTCGCCGCGGTCCTTGACGAAGCCGGCGCGGACCATGAACTCAGCGAAATGCGGGCGCGCCGGGGCGTTGCCGCTGTCGCCCAGTTCCTGCTGCACCGCCCGCGCGCCGTCCAGCGCGCCGGGCATGCCCTTGGCCGCCAGCTTGCGGTCGATTTCCTCGGCGCGCAGCCAACGACCACGGTGCAGGTTGGCGATGGCATCGAGCAACGGCGGTGCGTCGAGGGGGAAGTCGTAACCCAGCACATGAATGGTGGCGCCGCCCCAGGTGCACGACAGTTCCACGCCGCTGACCCACTGCATGCCGTTGTCCAGGCAGGCCTGGCGCGCCTCCGGCAGGCCCTCAAGGGTGTCATGGTCGGTGAGCGAGAGCGTGCGCACCCCGTGCTCATGGGCCCGGGCGACCAGTGCCGTGGGCGACAGGGCGCCGTCGGAGGCCGTGCTGTGACAGTGCAGATCAACATTCATGGAGGAGCGCTTTCGCAGGAATCGATGTTTGTTATTATGCCGTCACATCCCGCTTCTGGCTGCCACTGTGAAACAATTCATCGATTTCATCCCGCTGCTGCTGTTCTTCATCGTCTACAAGCTTGACCCGCGCCCGGTCGAATTCGCCGGCCACGGCTTCGAGTTCGGCGGGATCTACAGCGCCACCGCCATGCTGATCGTCAGCTCCGTGGTGGTCTACGGCGCGCTGTTCCTGCGCCACGGCAAGCTGGAGAAGGGGCAGTTGCTGACCCTGGTCGCCTGCCTGGTGTTCGGTGGCCTGACCCTGGCCTTCCACAGCGAGACCTTCCTAAAGTGGAAGGCGCCCGTGGTCAACTGGCTGTTCGCCCTGGCGTTCGCCGGCAGCCACTTCATCGGTGACCGGGTGCTGATCAAACGCATCATGGGCCATGCCCTGACACTTCCAGAAACAGTGTGGAACCGCCTGAACGTGGCGTGGATCGCCTTCTTCCTCGTATGCGGCGCCGCCAACCTGTTCGTCGCCTTCACCTTCCAGGACATCTGGGTCGACTTCAAGGTATTCGGCAGCCTGGGCATGACCGTGCTGTTCCTGGTGGCCCAGGGTGTCTACCTGTCGCGCCACCTGCACGATGCCGATCCCTCCACCTCCAAACCCAAGGACTGACATGCTCTACGCCATTATCGCCAGCGACGTCGAAAACTCCCTGGAAAACCGCCTGGCCGCCCGCCCCGCGCATATCGAGCGCCTGCAGCAGCTCAAGGCCGAAGGCCGTGTGGTACTCGCCGGCCCGCACCCGGCCATCGACAGCAACGACCCGGGCGCCGCCGGCTTCAGCGGCAGCCTGATCGTCGCCGAGTTCGACTCGCTGGCCGCCGCCCAGGCCTGGGCCGACGCCGATCCGTACATCGCCGCGGGCGTGTACGCCAAGGTCGTGGTCAAGCCGTTCAAGCAAGTCCTGCCGTAACAGGCTTTAACCGGGACGGGCTTCGCAGGGGCAAGCCCGCGCCCACGAAGCCGCTCCCAGCTACACCCCGCGCGGCACTATTCATAAAATCCGACGACTGGCCGACAACCTCCTGAATCGATACGAATCAGGAGTTCCAATGCGTCAAGGTCCGATGTCCCTGCTGCTTTGCCTGTTGCTGCTGTCCCCTTTCGCCGCGGCCGAACAGCCGCTGTCGCTGGAAGCCGGGGCGCGGATCACCGACTTGCAGCAGCGCCTGGAAGAGAGCGAGAAACAGCGCACGGCGCTGACCCAGCAACTGCAGAACCAGGACAGCGAGCGTGAAAGCGCCCAGCTCGCCCGCCTGCGCCAGGACAACCAGCGCCTGAAGCTGACGATCAAGGAACTGCAGGCAGGCGCCAGCGCCCCGCAAAGCCCGCTGACCGACCAGCAGCAATGGTTCCTGATCGGCTCGGCCGTTGCACTGTTGTCCGCAGTCTGCGGTATCTTAGCCAGCGGCGGACACAGAAGACGCCGGCAATGGTTGAATTGAGTGAGAAATGAGCGAGCTGTTACTGATTGATGATGACCAGGAACTGTGCGAGCTGCTCGGCAGCTGGCTGACCCAGGAAGGGTTTGCGGTGCGCGCCTGCCACGATGGCCAGAGTGCGCGCCAGGCCTTGGCCACCCACGCCCCGGCGGCGGTGGTGCTGGATGTCATGCTGCCCGATGGCAGCGGCCTGGAACTGCTCAAACAGCTGCGCAGCGAACACACCGACCTGCCGGTGCTGATGCTTTCGGCCCGCGGCGAGCCGCTGGACCGCATCCTTGGCCTGGAGCTGGGCGCCGACGACTACCTGGCCAAGCCCTGCGACCCCCGCGAGCTCACCGCCCGCCTGCGCGCAGTGTTGCGCCGCAGCCACCCCAGCGCGCCCAGCAGCCAGGTGGAGATCGGCGACCTGATCTTCAGCCCGGTACGCGGCGTGGTCAGCATCGACCAGCGCGAGATGACCCTCACGCTGTCGGAAAGCCGCATCCTCGAAGCCTTGCTGCGCCAACCCGGCGAGCCGCTGGACAAGCAGGAACTGGCGCAGATCGGCCTGGGCCGCAAGCTCACGCTTTATGACCGCAGCCTGGACATGCATGTCAGCAACCTGCGCAAGAAGATCGGGCCGCACCCGGATGGCCGCCCGCGCATCGTCGCCCTGCGCAGCCGCGGCTATTACTACAGTCTGTAGGAAAACCGGGGCCGCTTCGCGGCCCTGCCATCTTTACCCAGCCTTTACCCTCGCCTGACCGCCCTTGACCTTGATCTCCCTAGACTGGGCTCATCCGGTAACCACCGGCCCCTGAAAGGAGAGACACCATGCGCAAGACCCTTATCGCCCTGATGTTCGCCGCCGCCCTGCCGACCGTGGCCATGGCCATGCCCGAAGGCGGCCCGCGCCACGATGGCCCGCATCATCGCGGTGACGCGCCTTTCGCCCAGCTGGACCTGAGCCGCGACCAGCGCCAGCAGATCGGCAAGCTGATGGGCGAGCAGATGAAGCAGCGCCGCGACATCAACGAACGCTACATCGCCAAGCTGCCGGCGGCCGAGCAGAAAGCCCTGAAGGACGAGCTCAAGGCCAGCCACGACAAGACCGAAGGCCAGATCCGCGCCTTGCTCAAGCCCGACCAGCAGAAGAAATTCGACGACCTGCAGAAGGAGCGCGCCGCGCGCAAGGCCGAGTGGCAGGAGTTCCAGGCCTGGAAGGCTGAAAAAACCGGCAAGGCCCAGTAAGCTGTCAGCCCGATGCCCGGCCCGCTTCCCAGCGGGCCGGGCTTTCGCCATTTCCTGGAGGTGCTTGTCTTGCGTTCACTGTTCTGGCGCATCCTGGCCAGCTTCTGGCTGGCCATCGCCCTGGTCGCCGGGCTGTCGATCCTGCTCGGGCACATGCTCAACCAGGACACCTGGATCCTCAGTCGCCACCCGGGCCTGAACAACCTGGCCAGCCACTGGGCCCAGCACTACGAACAGGAAGGCCTGGAGTCGTCGCAACGCTTCCTGGAACGGCGCAAGCAGCGCTACAAGATCGACGTGCAGGTGCTCGACGACAGCGGCGATGCCGTGGTCCCCGGCACCTTCCCGCGCCGCGCCGCCGCCTTCGAGGCACGCCAGCACAACGACGAACGTCGTCTGCCGTGGCGCCGCCTGACCGAGGAATACACCAGCCCCGGCAGCGGTGAGACCTACCTGCTGATCTACCGTATCCCCCACCCGGAGCTGGCCGCCTGGCACCGCGAAAGCCTGATCTGGCCGCTCAGCGCCTTGGGCATAGCCTTGGTGGTGCTGACCCTGTTCAGCCTGCTGGTAACCCTGTCGATTACCCGCCCGCTCAGCCGCCTGCGCGGCGCCGTGCACGACCTGGGACAGACCAGCTACCAGCAGAACAGCCTGGCGCGACTGGCCGTGCGCCGCGACGAGTTCGGCGTGCTGGCCAACGACTTCAACAAGATGGGCGCCCGCCTGCAGAGCCTGATCGGCAGCCAGCGCCAGCTGCTGCGCGATGTGTCCCACGAACTGCGTTCACCACTGGCGCGGCTGCGCATCGCCCTGGCGCTGGCCGAGCGCGCCGAACCCGAACAGCGGCAGGCCTTGTGGCCGCGCCTGACCCGCGAATGCGATCGTCTGGAAGACCTGATCAGCGAAATCCTCGTGTTGGCCCGGGTCGATGCCGAGCAGGCGCATGCCGAGCCGGTGGACCTCAATGCCCTGTTGGGCGGCGTGCGCAAGGATGCCCAGCTGTCAGCGCCGGATCAGGAGGTGCGTCTGGAGATGCAGCCGGGCCTGACCCTGCAAGGCTGGCCGACGCTGATCGAACGGGCGGTGGACAACCTGCTGCGCAATGCGCTGCGCTTCAATCCGGGCGGACAGCCGATCGAGCTACACGCCAGCCGCGAACAGGACCGTATCGTGCTGAGCGTGCGCGACCATGGGCCGGGGGTGGCGGCGGAACATCTGGAGCAGTTGGGGGAGCCATTCTTCCGGGCACCGGGGCAAGAGGCGCCGGGACATGGGCTGGGGCTGGCGATTGCACGCAAGGCGGCGGAGCGCCATGGTGGCAGCCTGAAGTTTGCGAACCATCCGCAGGGTGGGTTCGTGGTTACGCTGGAGCTGCCGCGTGAGGTCAGCGCTGGCTGACAGATCCTGGGGCCGCAAAGCGGCCCCACTCAATCACTCGCCCCAGGCGCTGACGTACTCGGCAGTTTCCAGGATCGGCGCGGTGCGTGGCTCGGCCATTGGCGTGCCGACATACAGGTAACCGATCAGCTCTTCGTTCTCGGCAAGCCCCAGCCCCTTGTGCACATGGGCGTCGAAGGCCATGTCGCCGGTGCGCCATACCGCGCCGATACCCTGGGCATGGGCGGCGATCAGGATGCCATGGGCGGCGCAGCCGGCGGCCAGGCGCTGCTCGATCTTAGGCACCTTGAAGTGGTCCTGCAGCCGGGCGATCACCACGATCAGCAACGGCGCGCGCAGCGGCATCGCCCGGGCCTTGTCCAGCGCCGCCTGGGTGGCTTCACCCTTGGCTTGCACGGCTTCGGCGAACAGCTCGCCGAGCTTTTCCCGGCCCTGGCCTTCGATGGTCAGGAAACGCCAGGGTCGCAGTTGGCCATGATCTGGCGCACGCAATGCGGCCTGGAACAGCGCCTCGCGCTGGGCGGCATTGGGCGCCGGGTCAGTCAGGCGTGGCACGGAAACACGGTTGAGCAATGCGTCGAGAGCCTCCATGGGCTACCCTCCTGGCAGATTGAAAGTGCGGCCATTCTGCACCATCGAGGGGGATCGTGGGAGCAGGCTTGCCCCGCGATCCGGCCATCGCGGGGCAAGCCTGCTCCGTGGAGGCCACCAATCGGCGTTTACAAGACCCGGCCCACAGGTAGAATGGCGCCCTTTCCGTAGCGAGTCAGAGCAGATCACATGGCGTTGCCGACCTTAAGGATCATTGGTTTCATCATCGGCATCTTCCTGATCACCCTGGCGGTGAGCATGGTGGTGCCCATGGCGACCCTGGTGGTCTTCGAGCGCACCGGCGACATGCCGTCGTTTCTCTGGTCGAGCCTGATCACCTTCCTCGCGGGCCTGGGCCTGGTCATCCCCGGCCGCCCCGAGCACGTGCACCTGCGCCCCCGCGACATGTACCTGCTGACCGTCAGCAGCTGGCTGGTGGTCTGCGTGTTCGCCGCCCTGCCCTTCCTGCTGACCCAGCACATCAGCTACACCGACGCCTTCTTCGAGAGCATGTCCGGCATCACCGCCACCGGCGCCACCGTGCTCAGCGGCCTGGACAGCATGTCGCCGGGCATCCTGATGTGGCGCTCGATGCTGCACTGGCTGGGCGGCATCGGCTTCATCGGCATGGCCGTGGCGATCCTGCCGTTGCTGCGCATCGGCGGCATGCGCCTGTTCCAGACCGAGTCCTCCGACCGTTCGGAGAAGGTCATGCCGCGCTCGCACATGGTCGCCAAGTCGATCGTGGCGGTGTACGTCGGCATCACCGTGCTCGGCAGCCTGGCCTTCTGGTGGGCGGGGATGGGCCTGTTCGATGCGATCAACCACGCCATGTCGGCGATCTCCACCGGCGGGTTCTCCACCTCCGACCAGTCCCTGGCCAAATGGGATATCCCTGCGGTGCACTGGGTCGCGGTGGTGGTCATGATCATGGGCAGCGTGCCCTTCACCCTGTACGTGGCCACCCTGCGCGGCCACCGCCGGGCGCTGATCAAGGACCAGCAGGTGCAGGGCCTGCTGGCCATGCTGGTGACCACCTGGCTGGTGCTTGGCACCTGGTACTGGGCCACCACCGAGCTGCACTGGCTCGATGCCCTGCGCCACGTGGCGCTGAACGTTACTTCGGTGGTCACCACCACCGGCTTTGCCCTGGGCGACTACAGCCTGTGGGGCAACTTCTCGCTGATGCTGTTCTTCTACCTGGGCTTCGTCGGCGGCTGCTCCGGCTCGACGGCCGGCGGTATCAAGATCTTCCGCTTCCAGGTCGCCTACATCCTGCTCAAGGCCAACCTCAACCAGCTGATCCATCCGCGCGCGGTGATCAAGCAGAAATACAACGGCCACCGCCTCGACGAAGAGATCGTGCGCTCGATCCTGACCTTCTCGTTCTTCTTCGCCATCACCATCTGCATCATCGCCCTGCTGCTGTCGCTGCTGGGCGTGGACTGGATGACCGCGCTGACCGGCGCCGCCGGCACCGTGTCGGGTGTCGGCCCGGGGCTGGGCGAAGTGATCGGCCCGGCCGGCAACTACGCGACGCTGCCAGATGCCGCGAAATGGATCCTTGCCGGCGGCATGCTGCTCGGTCGCCTGGAGATCATCACGGTGCTGGTGTTGTGCATGCCGGCGTTCTGGCGTCACTGACCGACAGGCGCGTGCGGTACTCGCTCGGCGTGCTGTCGAACCAGCGGCGGAACGCCCGGTAGAAGTTGCTCGGGTCAGCGAAACCCAGCAGGTAGGCGGTTTCCAGCAACGTGGTGCCTGGCTGCGCCAGGTACTGCTCGGCCAGTTCGCGGCGGGTGTCGTCGAGCAGGGTCTGGAAGCTGGTGCCCTCGTCCTGCAGGCGCCGCTGCAAGGTGCGTTGCGAAAGGTGCAGGGCCTGGGCCACGGTTTCGCGCTTGGGCTCGCCCTGGGGCAGGATGCGGCACAGTACCTGGCGCACGCGGTGGGTCACCCGGCTTTCCGAGAAACGCGCCAGGTACTCACCGGCGAAACGGTCGTGCAGCACCGCCATCGCCTCGTTGGCGGTCGGCAACGGCGCCTCCATGTCGGCGCGGGCGAACACCAGCGCATCATGGGGCGCGCCAAATTGCAGCGGTGCGTGGAAAGCCACCTTGTACGGCTCGACATTTTTCGGCAGTGCGCCCTGAATCAGTACCCGCCGCGGCTGGATCGGCCGCCCGCTGAGCCAGGTGCACAACGCCAGGGCGCAGGCCAGCGAGGCTTCGGCGCTGTGCCGGGTCGGCGGCAGGTGGTCGCCGTGCACGGTCAGCACCAGGGCATAGCCGTCGGGCTCGAGGCGAAAGCTCAGGTCCGAACTCTCCGCGATGATGCGCTGGTAGCGCACCAGGCGCTCGAAGCCCTCGGCCAGGGTGCGGCTGGACATCAGCGCGTAACCCACCACATGGAACGAGGCCGGCCGCACCACCCTGGCCATGTTAAGGCCAATGGCCTCGTTGCCCGACAGCTCGACCGCCAGCTGCCACAGGCGGGTCATCGAATCCTGGGTGAAGCGCGCGTCGGGGTCGTCGAGGGCCGCGAAGTCGAGCCCGAGCTGCTTGAACATGGCCGGACAATCGAGCCCTTCCAGCTCGAGTGCCTTGACGATCCCTGATGCCCAGCTGGCTGACGTGGTTCTCTCACTCATGACAGGCTCTTGTGCGGACCGCTCCTGCGGTGAATCGAAAGGATACTCAATTGGCGCCTATTGTCACTGGCCACGGCACCCAGTGACTCTAGACTCGATTCAGGCTCCACGCCGTGTATCCTGTCAGCAAGACCCGCAGATCCGGAAGCCCGCCATGACCCGCACAGCGCAGTTCCGCAGTTTTGCCGAGTTCTACCCCTATTACCTGGGCGAGCACAGCAACCCCACCTGCCGCCGCCTGCATTTCGTCGGCACCAGCCTGGTGATCGCCCTGCTCGCCTACAGCATCGGCAGCGGCAAATGGCTGTTGCTGCTGGCCGTGCCACTGGCCGGCTACGGCTTCGCCTGGGCCGGGCATTTCTTCTTCGAGAAGAACCGCCCCGCCACCTTCAGCCACCCCTGGTACAGCCTGGTCGGCGACTTCGCCATGTTCCGCGACATCCTGCTGGGCCGCCTGAGCCTCTGAATCGGCCCGCAAGGCCAGGTTCGCGTCCCGGCGGGCCACTGCCAAAGCCCGGATCCTGGCCAACACTGCGGTATGTTCCCCGACACGAGCGGCACGCGGTGATGAGCAAGCAAGCCAATTTCAGCCACATGCGCGATGGCACCGCCCAGGACTGGGCGATCATCGCCGACGACTTTCGCGCCTACGCCCATCAGTTGCCCCAACGCATTCTCGCCCACCTGCGCCTGCTCGACGGCGACTTCGGCGGCTTCCCCATCGACCGCCTGAGCCATTCCCTTCAGACCGCCAGCCGCGCCCACCGCGACGGCCGCGATGAAGAGTACGTCGTCTGTGCACTGCTGCACGACATCGGCGACACCCTGGGCAGCTACAACCACCCGGATATCGCCGCAGCGATCCTCAAGCCGTTCGTCAGCGACGAGAACCTGTGGATGATCGAGAAACACGGGATCTTTCAGGGCTACTACTTCTTCCACCACCTGGGCATGGACCGTCACCTGCGCGAGCAATACCGCGATCACCCGCATTACCAGCGGACCCTCGAGTTCTGCGCCCGCTATGACGCGGCAGCGTTCGATCCGGACTATGAAAGCCTGCCGCTGGCGTTCTTCGAGCCGATGCTGGAGCGCTTGTTCGCCCAGCCCAGGCAGTCGATCTACAAGGCCGCCCTGCAAGCCACCGCCTGACCTCACTACCGGTTCGCGATCACAGGCGAAGCCGGTGCCATGCAGCGCCGACGAGCCTAGGCCGGCTCGCCTAGCTCCGCCAAGCGCAACGCCGCCTCCCGCGCCTGCGCCTCGGCAAACCGGTACAGCTCGATCCGCCCGTCCCAGTGTTCGATCAGCGCCGTGCACGACTCCACCCAGTCGCCGCAGTTGAGGTAATCCACCTCGCCCACCTGGCGGATTTCGGCATGGTGGATATGCCCGCATACCACACCGTGGAAGCCACGCCGGGTGCACTCGTGGGCGATGGCGTCCTCGAAGTCGCTGATGAAGTTCACCGCGCCCTTGACCTTGTGCTTGAGGTACGCCGACAGCGACCAGTAGCCATAGCCGTAACGGGCGCGCCAGTGGTTGAGCCAACGGTTGAGCACCAGGGTGAACTCGTAGGCCCGGTCGCCCAGAAAAGCCAGCCAGCGGTGGTAGCGGGTGATCACGTCGAACTGGTCGCCGTGGATCACCAGCAGGCGCCGACCGTCGACGGTAAGGTGTTCGGCCTCGTCCACCAGCTGGATGTTGCCCAGGATCAGTTTCGAGTAACGCCGCAGGAATTCGTCATGGTTGCCGGTAACGTAGATCACCTCGGTGCCGCGCTTGCTCAGGGTCAGCAGGCGGCGGATGACATTGGTGTGGGCTTGGGGCCAGTAGATGCCGCTGCGCAGTTTCCAGCCATCGATGATATCGCCGACCAAGTAGATGCGCTCGGCCTGGTAGCCCTTGAGGAAGTGCGCGAGGTGTTCGGCCTGGCAGTCGCGGGTGCCCAGGTGTACATCGGAAATCCATAGGGTGCGCACACGCTGCTTGCGTGACGGGCGAAGGGGTTCGGCGTGGCTCATGGGCAGGCTCCGGCGCTGTTTGCTGGAGACTGGCAGGCGCAGGTGACAGATTGGTGGCAGGTACATGACCATCCTGCCCTCGCCTGCCGGTGTACAATCTTCGCCTGCCTCGTGAGGACTCACCATGACCGCCGGCCCCTTGCTCTCGTTGCGCCATTACCGCCACGACTTGATCGCCCACAGCCACGACCATCCACAGTTGGTGTTCGGCCTCGGCGGGCGCCTGGATTTCGAGGTGGATGGACGCGGCGGCCGGGTCGCTCGCCAGGACCTGATGGTGGTTCCCGCCGGTGCCCACCACACTTGCGGGAGCCGCGAGGGCAGCGATTGCCTGGTGCTGGACGTACCGGGCGGACACTGGCTCGGCGATCATCTCGGCGAGCACGCCGACGACAGCCGCCGCCTGCTCGACCGCCCCGGCCCACTGAGCCTGGACAGCCGACAGCAGCAACTGGTGGACTGGCTGGCAACCAGCCCCGTGGACGACCCGCTGATTGCCCGCCAGGGCGCGGTGTTGCTATTGGCGAGCCTCAATCCACAGGCCTGCGCCCCGGTACTGGCCAGCAGGCGCCTGCCCTATGCCGCCTTCGACCGCCATATCGAGCAGCACGCCGCCTACCCACTGCAGGTCGCCGACCTGGCGCGGCTGGCCGGGCTGTCCAGTGCGCGGCTGCATGCGCGGTTTGCCAGCGAGTGCGGCATGACGCCGATGGACTACATCCGCCAACGGCGGCTGACGATGGCGCGCCGGCTGTTGCGTGAGACGGTGTTGCCGGTGGGCGAGATCGCCGCGCGCGTGGGGTATGGCTCGCAGAGCGCATTCAGCGCGGCGGTGCTGCGGGCGTTCGGCTGCACGCCGCTGGCGTTGCGGCGCGAGTCTGGCGACAACGGGCGCGAGGTGGGCGACAGATCTGCCTGAGGATCGAACATACACTGCTGCCTGTATCGACCTCATCGCGGGTCAAGCCCGCTCCAAGCCTTCAGCATCATCTGTGGGAATGGGCTTGCCCCGCGATGGAGCCAGCACGCAACGCTCACCGTACTCAAAGGACCACCATGAACCACCGCACCGCCCTCGGCGCCCTGCATATCGGCGCGCTGTTCTTCGGCCTGACCGGCGTCTTCGGCAAACTGGCCGCCAGTGCCAGTCCTACGATCATCGTCTTCGGCCGAGCCATGTTCGCCGTCCTGGCCCTGGGCCTGTTCGCCGGCCTGGCGCGCCAGGCCTGGCAACCACTGCGCGGCCAGGACCTGCGCCGCCTGCTGCTGGGGGGTGTGCTGCTGGCCGGGCATTGGGTGAGCTTCTTCATCGCGGTCAAGGTCGGCGGCGTGGCCATCGCCACCCTCGGCTTCGCCAGCTTCCCAGCCTTCACGGTGATCCTTGAAGGCTTGTTGTTCCGCGAACGCATCCGCCGCAACGAGGCTGTGCTGGTACTGCTGGTGAGCATCGGCCTGGTGCTGGTCACCCCCGCCTTCGACCTGGCCAGCGAGGCCACCGGCGGGCTGCTCTGGGCGTTGCTCTCAGGCCTGCTGTTCTCGCTGCTGTCGCTGACCAACCGTGCCGGTTCCGGGCGCCTGCCCGCCGTGCAGGCGGCGCTATGGCAGAACCTGGTGGTGAGCCTGTGCCTGCTGCCATTCGCCGCGCCGGGCCTGACTGCCGTGGCGCCCATGGACTGGCTGTGGATCGCCCTGCTTGGCATCTTCTGCACCGGCGTCGCCCACAGCCTGTTCGTCGCTAGCCTCGCGGTGATCAAGGCGCGCACCGCCGCGGTGGTGTTCGGCATGGAGCCGGTCTATGGCATCGCCGTGGCCTGGGTGGTGTTCGCCGAACAGCCAACCCTGCGCATGCTCGCCGGTGGTGCCTTGATCATCTTCGCCATCGTCCTGTCCAGCCGCCTGGCCGCCGAGCAACCCACCCGGCAGACCGTGGCCGAAAGCGCCTGATCAGCGATCGTTGTGACCCAGGTCGCGCTGCGGATCGATCTGGTCACGCACCCGCTGCTTGAGCGCCTTGGCCTCGGGGAAGCCGCCGTCGGCCTTGCGCTCCCAGATCTGCACGCCGTCGCAGGTGATGCGGAATACCCCGCCGGTACCAGGCTCCAGGGCGACCTGGCCGAGGTCGTCAGCGAAGGTGCTGAGCAACTCCTGCGCCAGCCAGGCGGCGCGCAGCAGCCACTGGCACTGGGTGCAATAGGTAATGACAATTTGTGGCTTGCTGTCTGCCATGTCGGGGAACTCCGTAGGAAGGGCCGCTTATACTAGCGGTCTTTACCCTCTGGTTTGAGACTCACGATGCGCCGCCTGCTGTTCTGCCTCCTGCTGATGCTCACTTCCATCACCTTGCATGCCGCCGAAACGGCGCGGCCGAAAATCGGCCTGGTGCTGTCGGGCGGCGCCGCCCGCGGCCTGGCCCATATCGGCGTACTCAAGGCCCTGGAAGAACAGGGCGTGCGCATCGACGCCATCGCCGGCACCAGCATGGGCGCGGTGGTCGGCGGGCTGTACGCCTCGGGCTACAGCATCGCCGAACTGGAAAAACTGGCCACCACCCTGGACTGGCAACAGGCATTGTCCGACGCCCCGCCGCGCAAGGACGTGCCGTTCCGACGCAAGCAGGACGACCGTGACTTCCTGGTCAAGCAGAAGCTGAGCTTTCGCGACGACGGCAGCCTGGGCCTGCCGCTGGGCGTAATCCAGGGTCAGAACCTCGCCCTGCTGCTGGAAAGCAAGCTGGCCCATGCCGCCGACGTGCGCGACTTCGACAAGCTGCCGATCCCGTTTCGCGCCGTGGCCACCGACATCACCAGTGGCGAGAAGGTGATCTTCCGCCGCGGCCACCTGCCGCAGGTGATCCGCGCCAGCATGTCGATCCCGGCAGTGTTCGCCCCGGTGGAACTGGACGGCCGACTGCTGGTGGACGGCGGCATGACCGACAACATCCCGGTGGACGTGGTGCGCGAGATGGGCGTGGACCTGGCCATCGTCGTCGACATCGGCACCCCACTGCGCAACCGCAAGCAACTGGCCACGGTGGTCGACGTGCTCAACCAGTCGATCACCCTGATGACCCGGCGCAACTCCGAGGAACAGCTGGCCAGCCTGCGCCGCGAGGACATCCTCGTCCAGCCGCCGCTGTCCGCGTTCGGCGTCACCGACTTCGGCCGCGCCCAGGACATGATCGATGCCGGCTACCGCGCTACCCGCGCCCTCGATCCGCGCCTGGCGGCGTTGCGCCGGCCCGAGGGTGACAACAACCTGGCGGTGGCGCGTTCGCCGAAACAGCGCACGCCGATCATCACTGCCATCAAGGTGGAGAACGACTCCAAGGTCAGCGACGACGTGATCCGCTACTACATCCGCCAACCCATCGGCGAGCCGCTGGACCTCGGCCGCCTGCAGACCGACATGGGCACCCTCTACGGGCTGGACTACTTCGACCAGGTGCAATACCGCGTCGCGCACAAGGGCGATGAACATACCCTGGTGATCAGCGCCCGCGGCCGGCGTGGCGGTACCGATTACCTGCGCCTGGGCCTGAACCTGTCGGACGACCTGCGCGGCGACAGCGCCTTCAACCTTGGTGCCAGCTACCGGGTCAACGGCATCAACCGGCTCGGCGGCGAATGGCTGACCCGGGCCCAGATCGGCGACGACCAGGAGCTGTACAGCGAGTTCTACCAGCCGCTGGACGTGGGCTCGCGTTACTTCATCGCCCCCTATCTGGCCCTGGGCTCGCAGAATGTGGAGGCCATCCTGGACAACGACCCGGTGGCCGAGTACCGCCTAGAACGTTACGGCTTCGGGCTCAATGTCGGGCGGCAGATCGGCACCTACGGCGAGGTGCGCCTGGGCGTGGGCAAGGCCTGGGGCAACGCCGAGGTGCGCATTGGCGACCAGGACTTGCCCAAGGTCAGCTTCAACGAGGGTTTCTACGAGCTCAAGTACTCCTTCGACACCTTCGACAACGTCTACTTCCCGCACAGCGGCGAAGACATCGGCCTAACCGTGCGCAAGTATGACAAGTCGCTGGATTCGGACCAGAACTACCGGCAGTGGCTGTTCAACCTGGACAAGGCCATCAGCAGCGGGCCGAACACCCTGGTGCTGGGCGGGCGCTACGGGCGCACCCTGGACGATGCCGAGGTGGTCACCTCAAGCTTCGTGTTCGGCGGGGCACGCCAGCTATCGGGCTTTCGCCAGGACTCGATCTCCGGGCAGAACATGAGCCTGCTGCGCATGGTCTACTACCGCCGCCTGACGCCACGGGCCTACCTGCCCCTGGACTTCCCGCTGTACCTGGGCGGGTCGCTGGAGCGCGGGCGGGCGTGGAACAACGACAACGAGTTCGACAGCGGCTACATCAATGCAGCGAGTATCTTCCTGGGGCTGGAAACGCCGCTGGGGCCGTTGAACCTGAGCTATGGCGCCAACGATGCGCATGAGAAGGCGGTGTACCTGAACCTGGGGCATACCTTCTAGAAATGATCGCGGGGCAAGCCGCACCCACAAGCCAAGCAGAATCTTGTGGGAGCGGGCTTGCCCCGCGATCTACGTCAAGCTCAGGACTTTTCGAGATTATCGAGAATCTTCGCATGCACGCGCATGCACACTTCCAGGTCGGCCTCATCGACCCCGGTGAACAACTCGAGCCGCAACGCATTGGCGATGGTCTCGATCTGGTCGATCAGCGGCTTGGCCGGCGGGCACAGCAGGATCTTCTTGGCCCGACGGTCTTCCATCACCGCCTGGCGGCGCACCAAGCCCTGGCTTTCCAGGCTGTCGAGCAGGCGCGCCAGGGTCGGGCCCTCGACGCCGACGCTCTGGGCCAGCTCGCGCTGGGTCGGCGCCTCCTCGAACCTGGCCAAGTGCAGCAGCACCAGCCAACGGGCTTGCGACAGGTTGAGCCCGGCCAGGCGGCGATCCAGCTCGGCGCGCCAGCCTCGGGACATCTGGGCCAGCTGCATGCCGAAGCGGTGTTGGTTGTCGGTCAGGGGCATAAGTAACTCAATGAATAGAACTAATTATTAGCCAGCTAACCATGGCCCGACCGATCAGGCAAGGTTCGACGCCACGGAAATGACTGATAATCATGTAAGGGTATGACAAAGGTCAGCAAATGGCACAAATGCCGGCAATCACACACCGAACTCCACGGCAAGCGCCGCCCGCACGCAGTGCAGCACACCTTCCGGCACCCGCTGGCCGAACAGCGGTGCCACAGCGGACACCGCAGGCAGCTCGCCCTCGCCGTCGAGGAAGGCGTCCTGCACTTCCATCATCAGCTCTTCGGGCAGGTCCAGTGCCTGCTCCAGGCTCAGCTCCTGGCGGCCGATGGCCTCGGCCAGCAAGCTGTAGACGTTCTTCTCAGTGCAGTTGAGTTGCCCGGCGATCTGTGCCGGTGTCATGCCGGCGCGGGCCAGGCTGACCAGTTCGTGGCGTAGGTCGAGCACCACCTTCGGCGCTTCATCGGTGCCACCGGCGCCATTGAGCACCTCAAGGAAGGCCTGGCCGTAGCGCTCCAGCTTGCGCGCACCGACACCACTGACCTGGGCCATGTCGCCGAGGCTGGTAGGCATGCTGCGCAGCATCTCCAGCAAGGTGGAGTCGGGGAAGATGACATAAGGCGGCACGCTGTGCTCTTCGGCCAGCTTGCGCCGCAAGGTGCGCAACGCCTCCCACAATTCGCGTTCCTCGGCGCGCACCAGCTGGCTGGCCGGGCTGCCGCCACTGCCGCCGGACGCCTTGGCCGCGGTCTGCGGCTTGAGGTCGCGGCGCAGTTGCAGGTTCACCTCACCGCGCAACAGCGGTCGGCAGCTGTCGGACAGGCGCAGGCCGCCGTAGCCTTCCAGGTCGATGTCCACCAGGCCACGCGCCACCAACTGGCGGAACAGCGAGCGCCATTCGGCCTCGGCCAGCGCCTTGCCGACGCCGAACACCGACAGCTTCTCGTGGCCGAAACTGCGCACTTTCTCGGTGTCCTTGCCCAACAGCACATCGACCAGATGGCCGACACCATAGCGCTGGCCGGTGCGGAACACCGCCGACAAGGCCTGGCGCGCAGGCTCGGTGGCGTCCCAGGTCTGCACATTGTCGACGCAGTTGTCGCAGTGCCCGCAGGGCTGTTCCAGCACCTCGTCGAAATAGGCCAGCAACGACTGGCGGCGGCAACGGGTTTCCTCGCACAGGGCCAGCATGGCGTCGAGCTTGTGCTGCTCGATGCGCTTGTGGCGCTCGTCGCCCTCGGAGTTCTGCAGCATCTGCTTGAGCATCACCATGTCCTGCAGGCCGTAGGCCATCCAGGCGTCCGACGGCAGGCCGTCACGGCCGGCACGGCCGGTCTCCTGGTAATAGGCCTCGAGCGACTTGGGCAGGTCGAGGTGGGCAACGAAACGCACGTTGGGCTTGTCGATACCCATGCCGAAGGCGATGGTCGCGACCATGATCAGCCCTTCCTCGTTGAGGAAGCGGTGCTGGTTGGCGGCGCGGGTCTCCGCAGCCAGGCCGGCGTGGTACGGCAACGCCGGGAAGCCCTGCTCGCAGAGGAAGGCCGCGGTCTCGTCGACCTTCTTGCGCGACAGGCAATAGACGATACCGGCGTTGCCGCGCCGCTCGCCGAGGAACGCCATCAACTGCTTGCGCGGCGCCTCCTTGGGCACGATGCGGTAGAAGATGTTCGGTCGGTCGAAGCTCGACAGGAAACGCTCGGCGCCCTGCAGGTGCAGGCGCTGGACGATCTCCTCGCGGGTACGCATGTCGGCGGTGGCGGTCAGGGCGATGCGCGGCACATGGGGGAACAGCTCAGCAAGCTGGCCCAGTTGCAGGTATTCCGGGCGGAAGTCGTGGCCCCATTGCGAGACGCAGTGGGCCTCGTCGATGGCGAACAGGGAAATGTCCAGGCCACGCAGGAAGTCCAGCATGCGCGGCTGCACCAGGCGCTCGGGGGCCAGGTACAGCATTTTCACCTCACCGCGACGCAGGCGCCCGGCCAGGTCGCGCTGCTGCTCGGCGCTGAGCGTGGAGTTCAGCGCAGCGGCGGCCACGCCCAGCTCGTCGAGGGTGGCGACCTGGTCGTCCATCAGCGCGATCAGCGGCGACACCACCACCGTCAAGCCGGGGCGCAGCAAGCCGGGCACCTGGAAACACAGGGACTTGCCGCCACCGGTGGGCATCAGTACCAGTGCGTCGCCGCCGCCCGCCACACATTCGATGATCGCTGCCTGGCGCCCGCGGAAACTGTCGTAACCGAAGACATCCTTGAGGACGCGCTGAGCCTGTTCGAGCATTTGCCACTCCAAAATCGCCGTACCATCCTGGACTCAGGCTGGACGATAAATCCGCCGCGCACACACCGAATGCGTAAGCGGTTTTTGCCGGATGGCCGCAAAACGCCACCTGGCACGAAAAACCGCGGAGTATACCCGACTGCCGCGCCCCCCGGCATGCCCCGGTGACGGACGTTCCCTTTGCCCCGCGAGCGCCGCAAGGTGCTAGAATTCAGCATCGTTTATTCCCCAAGGTAGCCCTGTAATGTCCTTCGCCGAGCAACTGACCCGCCTGCAAGCCTTCCTCGACGCCGATGAGCTGCACGAAGAAGCGCTGGACTACGTCGCCGCCCACGGCTACCTGACCGCGCTGTCGATCTGCTCTGAAGAAGTTCCAGAACGCGAATGGATCGATGCGCTGTTCGCCGAAGAACCCCATTACGCCAGCGATGCCCAACGCACCGAGATCGAGGCCACCCTGGTCGCGCTCAAGGGGCACATCGCCCGCCAGTTGGCCAGCGACGAGGAATTCGACCTGCCTTGTGAGCTTGACCTGACCGAAGAGCCGGACGACTCCGACCTGCGCGGCTGGTGCATCGGCTTCATGGAGGGCGTGTTCCTGCGTGAAGAGGCCTGGTTCGAGAACGCCGAGGAAGAAGTCAGCGAAATGCTGCTGCCGATCATGGTCGGCTCGGGCCTGTTCGACGAACAACCCGAGTTTGCCGACATTGCCGGCAACGCCAACCTGCAGGACGACATGATCGTGCAGATCCCCGAGGCACTGAGCGCGTTGTTCCTGCTGCTGCACGCCCCCGAAGAGAAGCCCGCCCTGCTCAAGCCACGCCACCACTGACCAAGGTGGTGCGCTACCTGCTGCTGGCCGTCGGCTGGCTCAGCGTCGCGCTGGGGGTGGCGGGGATCTTCCTGCCGGTATTGCCCACCACCCCGTTCCTGCTGCTGGCGGCGGCCTGCTTCGCCCGCAGCTCGCCGCGTTTTCACCACTGGCTGGTGAACCACCCGAAACTCGGACCGTGGATACGCGACTACCTCAGCGGTGAGGGGATCCCGCTCAAGGGCAAGGTGTATGCGATCGGCCTGATGTGGGCGAGCATCGGGCTGTCCTGCTACCTGGTGCCGTTGTTCTGGGCGCGGGCGTTCATGCTGACCAGCGCGGTACTGGTCAGTGCCTGGATCCTCAAGCAGAAGACCTTGCACCGGCCACAGTGACGCCATCGCGGGGCGGACTTGCCCCGCGATGCGCTGCTGGCTTACACCGTATCCACCTTCAACGAGTGGTCATTGAGCATGCCGTTGATGATGGTCGCGGTGTCATGCCCGGCCGCGATCAGCCCCCCTGCCCCGGCCGAAACGCCATAATGCTGCGCCAGGTCCACCCCAGCCAGGTCGATGGTCTGGGTCGGCGCCGCGCCGGCGACGCTGCTGACCTCGATGGTCGATACCACATTGGTGCCGGTGCCACTGATCTTGAAGTGCAGGTAGTCGTCCAGCGACGCACTGGTGGCGTTCTCGCCCTGTAGCAGTTGCGACAGATCCAGACGATCACTGCCAGGGGTGAAGTCGGTCACGGTGTCGTGCCCGGTCTCGCCCTTCTGCCAGACAAAACTGTCATTGCCACTGCCGCCGGTGAGCGTGTCGTTGCCCGGCCCGCCAATCAGGATGTCGTTGCCCGCACCGCCCTTGAGCACATCGTTGCCCACGCCGCCGTTGAGCAGGTTGTCACCGTCATTGCCGGTCAGGGTGTCGTTGTAGTCCGAGCCGATCAGATTCTCGATACCGCTGAGGGTGTCCAGCCCGGCACCGACGGTGTTCTGCTGCCCGACATGGCCAAGATCCACGGTCACGCCGGCGGTGGCCTTGGCGTAGCTGGCAGTGTCATTGCCGGCTCCGCCGTCGAGCAGGTCGTTGCCAGGACCACCGATCAGCAGGTCGTCGCCATCACCACCGTACAGGCTGTTGTTGCCCGCCCCCGCCACCAGCACATCGTTGCCGGCGCCACCGTTGAGGGTGGTATCGCCGGCCCCGGCCAGCAGTACATCGTCACCGCCGGTGCCGGTAAGGGTGTTGCCGGCCTGGTAAGTGATATCCACCGCTCCGCTGCCGTAGCCGCCATGGTTGTCGCTGACGGTGTAGCTGCCGTGATAGTCCTCGTTGCTGGCATTGCTGTAGTCCACCACCAGGCTCAGCTTGTAGTTCTCGGCAGCCTTGCTGTTGCCAGCGGCGTTCTCGGTATTGATCACATGGATGCTGTACACCCCGTCATGGGTGGCCGTGAAGCTGCCGCCGTCGACGATGGACTGGTAGCTGCCGCCGGCATCCTTCCACTCCATCAGCAGGTTGCCCGCGGGCCGGTCATGGTCGAGGGTGAGGGTTTCTCCCTTGCGCAGGGTCACCGTCAGGGTGTCCTCGTCGTTGGCATTGGCGGTGCTGATCGAGCCCAGGTAACCAGCCACCACCAGGGCAGCGGTCATGCTGCCGTTGAGGCTGGTGAACTCGCTGCGGGCCAGGTCGCGCAGCTGGTTCTCGGCCTTGTTGGCGGTGGCATCGAACTTGATGGTCTGTGCCTGGGTGCCCGCCGTGAAGCCCGCGCCCTTGTCGGCGAAGTTGGTATTGAAGGTGGTCGGCGCGGCACTCAGGGTGTCGTGGTCCGGGTCGCGGTCATTGGCCAGCAGCGCCTCTGCCGGCACCGTCAGGGTGGCGCCCTTGATATTGGTGATGATGTGGTCGGCACCAGCGACCGGCGCGCCATTGCTGTTGATGTTGATCGTCAGGCTGGCACTGCGGGTATCGCCGTCGTTGTCGCTGGCGGTAAAGCCGAACTTCTCCACCTGGCCGCTGCCGTTGTCCTTCGCTGGCGTGTAGGTGAACTCGCCGCTGTCCATGTTCACCACCAGGGTGCCGCCCAGGCTAGTCTTGATGTTCAGGCTGTTGCTCACGGTGTCGAAGGTGGCTTTGTCCGCGCCGCCACTGGCTGCGTATCCGCCCTGCCCAGCATTGGCCTTCGGATCGTAGGTATAGGTGGTGCCATCGACCAGCAGCGCCTTGATGAAGCCGCCATCAGCCCCGAAATCGCCGCCGCTCATGAGGCTGCCGGTAATCGGCGCGCCCTGCACCGTGCCGGAGAGCACCGCGCCTAGCTGGCTGAGGTCGGTGACCACTACCGAATTGGTATCGGTATGGCTGCTGCCGTCGTAGGCCAGCGGATTGAGATTGCCCTCATTGACCCCACTGCCCATGCCGATGGCGTAGGACTTGATGCCGGTGCTGTCGAGGAAGGACTCCCAGGCGGCTTCCCGTGGCGCGGTCATGGCATGACCATTGGTGGGCTCACCGTCGGAGAAGAAGTAGCTGATGTTCTGCGCGCCTACCAGTTTGCCGGTGGTGGCGAAGGCTTCCTGGGCCTTGGTCGCCGCCGAATCGTAGTAGGTCGAGCCACCTGGGCTGAGCCCGGCGATCAGGTTCTTGGCCTCGCCGATCGTGACCCATACCGGAGTCTGCACCTGCGCGCCGGTGCCGAAGGTGACGATCTGCACCTTGATGTCGCCCATCTCGTCATACTTGTCGAGCAAGGCATTGATCGCCTGCTTGGCCAGTTCCAGACGGGTCAGCCCCGGCACGCCGGAGCTTGCCGCCATGCTGCTGGACACATCCACCACCAGCAGGATGTTGGAGTCCACCTGGCCGGGCGTGATGCTGCGTACCGCGCACTGGACCGTCGGCATATCGTCGACGATGTTGATGGCGATGGTGCTGGTGACGCTGTTGCCCAAGGCGTCGGTAGCCTTGTAGGTGAAGTACTCGTTGACGGTGTTGGCGCCGTCGTTGGCACCACCCGGGGTCTTCGGCGCCGAGGTCAGGGTATAGGTGTAGGAACCGTCGGCATTGAGCTGGATCTGCCCGTACTGGCCCACAGCATTGCCGACCAGGCTGTAGGTCAGTGCGCCGACGCCGCCCTGGACCGAACCGACCAGGCTGCCAGAGGCCGTCTCGCCAGTGGAGCCCGGCTCGCTGCCGGTGACGGTGCCGGCGGCCAAGTCATTGCCGTCCTTGTGCAGGTCCAGGGCTTTTTCATACACGGTGACGTCGTTGTCCTCGCACGCCACCAGCTTGCTGTCCTGCACATTGATGCGAATGGTCGTGGTGCTCTCGTCGCCGTCGGCGTCACGGATGGTGTAGACGAAGCTGTCGGTCGCGCCGGCGGCCGGCACGCTGTCGGGATTGGCGTGGTAGGTCGCGTTGCCCTGGCTGTCCAGGGTCAGGTAGCCGTACTGGCCAACGATGGCGTCGCCGACATGGCCAACCGCCGAGGTCGAGGTGTCGGAGCCGGCGCGCACACCGACCACGTACTGCCCATCGGCACGCACATCGGCACCGACCACATCATTGTCCAGCACGTTGCCGCTGACGCTGGCCCCCTCCTTGACCGAGGCCACGTCGCAATGGGCCTTGGGCACGTCGTCGACGATACTGACCACGATGGTGCTGGTAGTGGTATTGCCGAGCGAGTCGCTCACCTGGTAGGTGAAGCTCTCGGTAACCACGTTCGGGCCATCGTTGACGTGGTTGGGCGAATTCGCCGCCGAGGTCAGGGTGTAGGTGTAGGAACCATCCGCGTTAAGCTGGATCTGGCCATACTGGCCGGTGGCATTGCCGATCAGGGTGAAGGTCAAGGCACCGATACCGCCGCTGACCGAGCCTGCCAGCGAACCGCTGGTGGTTTCCGTGGTGGCGTGCGGGTCGCTGCCGGTGACATTGCCCGCTGCCAGGTCGTTGCCGTCCTTGGTCAGGTCCAGGGCTTTCTCGTAGACCTTGGCCGTCTCGTCCGGGCAGGCCACCAGCGAAATGTCGTGCACATCGATGGTGAGGGTGGTGGTGCTTTCATCGCCATCGGCATCGCGGATGGTGTAGACGAACACGTCCGTGGCACCGGCTGGCGCCACCGCATTGGGATTGGCGTGGTAGGTGGCATTGCCCTGGGCGTCGAGCGTCAGGTAGCCATATTGCCCCGCCACGTTGCTGCCCAGCTGGCCAATGGCCGAGGTCGAGGTGTCGCTTCCGGCACGCACGCCGACCACATACTGCCCATCGGCACGCACATCGGCACCAACCACGTCGTTGACCAGCACATTGCCGCTGACCGTGCCGCCTTCGTAGACATTGACGAAATCGCTATGGGCCTTGGGCACGTCGTCGACGATGCTGACCACAATGGTGCTGGTGGTGGTGTTGCCGAGCGAATCCTTGACCTGGTAGGTGAAGCTCTCGGTGACCACGTTCGGGCCATCGTTGACGTGATTGGGCGAGTTCGCCGCCGAGGTCAGGGTGTAGGTGTAGGAACCATCACTGTTCAACTGGATCTGGCCATACTGGCCGGTGGCATTGCCGACCAGGGTGAAGGTCAACCCACCGATACCGCCGCTGACCGAGCCTGCCAGCGAACCACTGGTGGTTTCCGCACTGGACTGCGGATCGCTGCCGGTGACATTGCCCGCTGCCAGGTCGTTGCCGTCCTTGGTCAGGTCCAGGGCTTTCTCGTAGACCTTGGCCGTGTCATCCGGGCAGGCGACCAGGGAGTTGTCGTGCACGTTGATGGTGATCGTGGTGGTGCTTTCGTCGCCATCGGCATCGCGGATGGTGTAGACGAACACGTCCGTGGCACCGGCCGGCGCCACCGAATTGGGATTGGCGTGATAGGTGGCATTGCCCTGGGCGTCGAGCGTCAGGTAGCCATATTGCCCCGCCACGTTGCTGCCCAGCTGGCCGGTGGCCGAGGTCGAGGTGTCGCTGCCTGCGCGCACGCCAACCACATACTGCCCGTCGGCCCGCACATCGGCGCCGGTCACATCGTTGACCAGCACATTGCCGCTGACAGTGCCGCCTTCGTAGACATTGGCAAAGTCGCTGTGAGCCTTGGGCACGTCGTCGACGATGTTGATCACGATGGTGCTGGTGGTGGTGTTGCCGAGCGAATCCTTGACCTGGTAGGTGAAGGATTCCGTCAACACATTCGGGCCGTCGTTGACGTGATTCGGCGAGTTCGGCGCGGAGGTCAAGGTGTAGGTGTAGGTGCCGTCCGAATTCAGTTGGATCTGGCCATACTGGCCGGCGGCGTTGCCGACCAGGGTGAAGGTCAGCCCGCCCACGCCACCGCTGACGGAACTGGCCAACGAACCGCTGGCCGTCTCGCCGGTGGAGCCCGGTTCACTGCCGGTAACATTGCCACCGGCTAGGTCGTTGCCATCCTTGTTCAGGTCAAGTGCTTTCTCGTAGACCGTGACCTCGCTGTCAGGGCCGGCGATCAGCGAGCAATCGCGCACGTCGATGGTAAGGGTGGTGGTGCTTTCGTCGCCGTCACTGTCACGCACGGTATAGACGAAGACATCCGTGGCGCCCGCCGGAGCGACGGCGTTGGGGTTGGCGTGATAGGTGGCGTTGCCTTGGGCATCGAGGGTCAGGTAACCGTACTGGCCCTGGACCGGATCGCCCAATTGGCCACTGGCCGATGTCGAGGTATCGGAGCCGGCTCGCACACCCACCACGTAACGACCATCGGCCCGCACGTCCGCGCCGGACGTATCGTTGTCGAGCACATTGCCGCTGACCGTGCCGCCTTCGACGACACTGGCCGCATCGGGATTGGCCTTGGGCAGGTCGTCGATGATGTTCACGTCCAGCGAGCCAGTGGCCGTGCTGCCATCGGTGTCCGTGGCGGTGACGGTGAAGTGCTCGGACAGGCTGTTGGCGCCGTCGCCGCTGGCGTGGTTCTCGTTGTCCAGCAAGGTGTAGCTGTAGCTGATCACACCCGTGGCCGGGTTGAAACCGGTGATGGTCAGGGTGTTGCCCAGCGCCGTGGTGATCGACTGCGGGAAACTTGCCGCCACGCCGCCACTGACCACGGTGATGCCGCCGACGCTCAAGGTCTGCAGGCCATCGGGCGCCGCCACCGTGAAGGTGCCGCTCTGCGTCAGCGCACCGGGATTGGGCGCACTGCCGTCGGCCAGGTTCTTCTCGTAGACGGTCAGCTCGCCGCCATTGACGTCCAGCCCGCCGAGGGTCACCGGGTCATTGAGGTTGCTGACGCTGAGGGTCAGGGTCGCGGTGCTGGTGTCGCCGTCGGCGTCTTTCAGGGTGTAGGTAAAGTTCTCCACCCCACTGCCGCCACCGTGCAGGTTCTTGAAATCCGGATCGTTGGTATTGAGGGTGTAGGTGTAGGAACCATTCGCTGCCAGCACCAAGGTGCCGTAGGTTCCGACGAAGGTACCGGCCACCACCGGGCCGCTGGGAATGCGGTCCGCGCCCTGGATATCGTTGGTCAGCACATTGCCGCTGAGTTCCAGATGCTGCTCGGTAGCGGTGCTGGCATTGCTGTCGTTCACGGCGCGTGGCACGTCGTCACGGACGATAACGTCCAGCGTGCCGCTGGCCACATCGCCATCGGTATCGCTGACCAGCACCGGGAACTGCTCGCCCAACGTATTGGTCCCGGCACCGTCCGGATGATGTTCCGCGCCGGTCAGGGTGTAGCTGTAGCTCACCACGCCCGTGGCCGGGTTGTAGCCGGTGATGGTCAGCACATTGCCGAGCCCGGTGACGATGGACTGGCCGACGCCGGTCACCACGCCTGCGGTGACCACATTGATGCCACCGACACTGAGGTTGAACACGCCATCGGCGGCAACCACCGTGAAGCTGCCCGACTGGGCCAAGGCCGCAGGGTTGCTGGCCGAGCCCTGGGGCAGGTTCGCCTCGTCCAGGATCAACTCGGCGGGGCTGACATCCAGGCCGGTGAGGCTGACCGGATTGTCAGCGGGGGGCGCGCTGGCCGGCAGGGGCACCGCGTCATTGCCATCGAGCCCACCAAGCTCGAGATTGGCCAGCAAAGGGAAGCCGTTGAAGCCCGCCGTAGGGAAACCAATGGTGGGATCCACCCGACCGGCCACCTCGGTCAGTATCACGAAACTGTGGCCGCCACCGAGCGCACCCGACACGCCGCCAGGGTTGCCGCCCGCCGCGGTCGCTTCAGCTTCCTGCGTGGGGTCAGCGCCTGCGGCAATGGCTTTTTGCAGTTGCTCGACGTCACTGAGCTGGGCGTTGCTAGGCTGCGCGTCCGGCGCCAGTACATGAGGAGCGCGATCGGCCAGCAGGTCGGGGGTCATCTCCAGGCTGCTGCCACGGCCCAGGGTCAGTTCGGCACCGTTTTGCAAGCGCACCGCCACCGCGCCCTCACTCCCGGTCTCCAGTTGCTCGCCGGCGAACAGGCGATCCCCTTCCACCAAAAGACGGCGATGACCGTCATCGCCCACCGCGAATACCTGGCCGACTACCTTGCCGACCACACCGACTAATTTAGCCATGAGCGTACGCCTCCCCTGCCGATGGGCTTTTCGCAGATCAAGGCGTGCCGGGTAAAGTACGCAACGGTCCAAGTGCCATGGTTGTTGGAACCGCTGCTGTCACGTTCGTGAGAAACCACGCTCCCTGTGACGACTGCCGCGATAGTGGATAGGGCGAATGGCCATTATTAAGTGCCATTTTTTTGTCGCCAAATTCCGCTTTCGCCTTCCTCCCCTGTCTCCTTAGCTGCAAAAAATCTGGAACTTTCACCAAGGCCCGAAAATCGCCTGTCCCAGCCAATTCCCGTAACCACCTGAATGAAACAATGTCCCGGATTCCTTAGACCGCATAAGTTTTTTTTCGCATATATCTTATGAAAAAATCTTCTTAGCTCGCCCGACAAATGTTCTTAGCTCTGTTGTTACAAACCTGAAACGGTTTGATTCTAATTTTTCGTCATTTTTTTGGCGAATAGCAGGACATTATTCGAGACCAGGGAGATGTACCCCATGCGCGCTTTAACCCCCATCACCAGTGCGATTTTGTTGGCCATGGCGTGTGCCAACAGTCAGGCGATGTCGATTACCGAGGCTGTCCAGAACGCCGTGGACCAGCATCCCGAGATCAGCGCCAGCCGCAACAGCAGGCTGTCGGCCGACGAGGATGTGAAGTTCGCCCGCGGGGGGTACTACCCAACCGTCGATCTGGTCGCGGGCTACGGCCGGCAACGTTCGGACAATACCAACACCCGCGGCTTCAACCCGGACGGCACACGTAACCACAACAAGGAAACGCTCAACTACACCCAATCCGAGTTGCGTCTGCGGCAGATGCTGTTCGACGGCTTCAATACCTCCAACGAGGTCGCCCGCACCGAAGCGGTGGCCACCTCGCGCGCCTACTACACCCAGGCCACCGCCGAGAGCATCGCCCTGCGTGCCATCGAGGTCTACCTCGAGGTACTCAAGCGCCGTGAACTGGTAACCCTGGCCAAGAACAACCTGCAGGCCCACCTGCGGGTCAACGACCAGATCGGCCTGCGCAGCGAACGCGGCGTGGGCAGCACCGCCGACCTCGACCAGTCCCGCGCCCGTCGCGCCCTGGCCGAAAACAACCTGGACACCGCCGAGGTCGACCTGGCCGACGCCGAGGCCAACTTCTACAGCGTAGTCGGGCGCCTGCCCGATGAACTGGAAACACCCGTCACGATCAAGGGCGAAGTGCCGGGCGACCTGCTCAATGCCCGCCAGGGCATGCTGGAGAACAACCCCTACCTCAAGTCGGCGCAGGCTGACGTACGCTCCGCCGAGCAGCAGTACGAAGTGGCCAAGTCGCCCTTCTACCCACGCCTGGACGCGGTGCTGGCCACCGGTGCCAACAACAACCTCGGCGGCCAGAAAGGGCATGACAACAATGACTGGCAGGCCGGCGTCGAGCTCAGCTACAACCTGTTCCGCGGTGGCAGCGACAAGGCCCGCCTGCAGTCGGACGCGCACAAGATCAACCAGGCGATGGACATCCGCAACAATGCCCTGCGCGAGTTGAACGAAAACCTCAGCCTGGCCTGGAACGCGATGAACAATGCCCGCAAGCAGACCCCGAGCGCCCGCGAGTACGCCGAGACCACCCAGCGCGTGCGTGCCGCCTACCAGGACCAGTTCGGCCTGGGCCAGCGCACCCTGCTCGACGTGCTCGACAGCGAGAACGAGCTGTACAACGCCAACCGTCGCTACACCGAGGTGCGCTATACCGAAGAGTTCTCCATGTACCGGGTGCTGGCGACCATGGGCGAGCTGCTGAGCAAGCAGCGTATCTCGCTGCCGCCGGAAGCCATCGCCAAGACCGAAGTGCGCAACGAGGCGAAATTGCCTGACATGCGTTAGGTTCTGACGAGACAAGGGATTTTTCGCCAGCGCCCATTTCCCGTCCACCGCGGCAGGAGTAGGCCATCGTGACCAGTATGCAAAGCGCGCAACCGCGCCTGGATGTTGATGATCCGTTGCTCGATGGCCTGCTGATCCTGTGCAAGCTGCATGGCTGCATGGCCAGCCGTGCCAGCCTGTGCAGCGGCCTGCCACTGGCAGAGCAGCGCCTGGGGCTGGGCCTGCTGCCCCGCGCCGCCGCGCGCGCCGGGCTTCAGGCTCGTGTACTGCAGCGTGCCCTGGACGCCATCTCCCCGCTCAACCTGCCGGTGCTGCTGATCCTCAATGACGGCCGCAGCGCCGTGCTGCAACGCTGGGGTGAAAACGGCCGGGCATTGCTGCTGCCATGCGAGGCCGAAGGCGGTGAGCAGTGGGTCGAGCGCGAAGCCCTGGCCGAGGCCTACAGCGGCCAGGCCCTGTTCGCCCGCCCACGGCATACCCTGGAGGACGTGCGCGCGCCGCTCATCCCGCGGGTCAACGCCTGGTTCCGCGACACTCTGCGCCACTCCCGCTGGCTGTACAGTGATGCCCTGCTGGCCAGCCTGCTGATCAACCTGCTGGGCCTGATGGTGCCGCTGTTCGTCATGCAGACCTACGACCGCGTGGTCCCCAACCAGGCGCTGTCCACCCTTTGGGTGCTGGTCGCCGGCCTGTTCATCGGTACCGCCTTCGAACTGGTGCTGCGCATGGTTCGCGCCCACCTGCTGGACCAGGCCGGCAAGAAGACCGACCTGATTCTCTCCGCCACCTTGTTCGAACGCATCACCGGCATGAGCATGAAGGCGCGCCCGGCCACCATCGGCGGCTTCGCCCAGAGCATCCATGACTTCCAGGGGCTGCGCGAATTCCTTACCGCAGTGACCCTGACCAGCATCATCGACCTGCCGTTCGTGGCCCTGATGCTGCTGGTGATCGGCCTGCTCGGGGGCTGGCTGGTGGTGATCCCGCTGATCGCCTTCCCACTGGCGGTAGGCCTGGCGCTGTTCATCCAGGTGCGCCTGCGCGACACCGTGCAAAAAAGCCTGAGCCTCGGCGCGGTGCGCCAGGCGCTGCTGATCGAGACCCTCGGCGGCCTGGAAACCCTGAAAGCCTGCGGCGCCGAAAGCGAACGCCAGTACCAGTGGGAACACACCAACGGCGCCATCGCCCGCCTCGACGCCCATGCCCGCAACCTGTCGTCGCTGGCCAGCAACGGCACGCTGTTCATCCAGCAGTTCTGCGGCATGGCGACGATCGTCGCCGGGGTGTACAGCATCATCGCCGGCAACCTCAGTGTCGGCGCGCTGGTGGCCAGCTACATGCTCGGCAGCCGGGTGCTCGCCCCGCTTGGCCAGATTGCCGGGCTGATCACCCGCTACCAGCAGGCCCAGCTGACCATGCGCAGCACCGACGCCCTGATGAGCCTGCCCCAGGAGCGCGAGGCCGAACACCAGGCGCTGGAGCACACCGCGCTGCAAGGTGGCATCACCATCAACCACGCCACCTTCCGCTATGCCGGGCAAACGGCGCCAGCCCTCAACGACGTGAGCGCCACCCTCAAGCCGGGCGAGCGCATCGGTATCATCGGCCGCAGCGGCTCGGGCAAGAGCACCCTCGCCCGGCTGTTGATGGGCTTCCATCACCCCGACGAAGGCCAGGTGCTGCTGGACAACCTCGACCTGCGCCAACTGGATATCAGCGACCTGCGCAGCCAGCTCGGCTACGTGGCCCACGACCTGCCGCTGCTGGCCGGCAGCCTGCGCGACAACCTCACCCTCGGCGCACGGCACGTCAGCGATGCGCGCATGCTCGAGGTGGCCGAACTGACCGGCGTCAGCGAGCTGGCCCGCCAGCACCCGCAAGGCTTCGACCGCCCGGTGGGCGAGCGCGGCCAGCTGCTCTCCGGCGGCCAGCGCCAGGCCGTGCTGCTGGCCCGGGCGCTGCTGCTGGAGCCGCCGATCCTGATTCTCGACGAGCCCACCAGCCACATGGACAACAGCAGCGAGGAGCAACTGCGCCAGCGCCTGCTGAACTGGGTGCCCGGCAAGACCCTGCTGCTGGTCACCCACCGCACCTCGATGCTCAGCCTGGTGGACCGGTTGCTGGTGCTGGACAACGGCAAGATCGTTGCCGACGGGCCGAAGGATGCGGTCATCGACGCGCTGCGCAAGGGCCGTATCGGCGCGGCGCTGTGAACCAACACTGTTGAATCCCTGTGGGAGCGGGCCCCGGCCTGCATCGGAGGTAGAACATGCCCATCAGCCACAGCGTGCGCAGCTACCTCCAGGGCGGCGACAGCCGCGCCGAACGCGACTATATGCCAGAGTTGGCCGGCGCCACCCTGCAGGAGTCCCCCAGCCTGTCGCGCCTGACCGTGTGGCTGGCGGCGATCCTGCTGCTGGTGGCGCTGGTCTGGGCCAACTTCGCGGTGCTCGACGAAGTCACCGTCGGCGAAGGCAAGGCGATCCCGTCGAGCAAGGTGCAGGTGGTGCAGAACCTCGAAGGCGGCATCGTCACCGAGATCTTCGTGCGCGAGGGGCAGATGGTCGACAAGGGCGCCACCCTCCTGCGCCTGGATGACACGCGCTTCAAGTCGAACAAGGGTGAAAGCGAGGCCGACCGTTACGCCCTCAGCGCGCAGGTGGAACGCCTGTCGGCCGAATCCGAAGGCCGCCCCTTCGTGCTGTCGAGCGAAGTCCGCGCCAAGGCCCCGCAGGTGGCCGAGGACGAGGCCGCGCTGTACGAATCACGCCAGCGCCGCCTGACCAGCGAGAAGCAGACCCTCAATGAACAGCTGCGGCAGAAGACCCAGGAGCTGGCCGAGTTCCGTTCCAAGGTCGACCAGTACCGCTCGGCGGTGGGCTTGTTGCAGCAGGAGCTGGACATGTCCTCGCCGCTGGTGAGCAAAGGCGCCATCTCCCCGGTGGAGATCCTGCGCCTCAAGCAGCGCAGCGTCGAGGCGCGCGGCCAGCTGAACGCGACCAACCTGGCCATCCCCCGCGCCGAAGCGGCAATCGCAGAGATCCGCAGCAAGATCCAGGAATCGGACGCAAGCTTTCGCTCCGACGCCGCCAAGGAGCTCAACGACAAGCGCACCGAACTGTCGAAGATCACCGCCACCAGCATCGCCATCGACGACCGGGTCAACCGCACCACCGTGGTGTCGCCGGTGCGCGGCATCGTCAAGCTGCTCAAGGTCAACACCATCGGCGGCGTAGTGCAGCCGGGCAGCGACCTGGTGGAGATCGTGCCGATTGAGGACAACCTGCTGATCGAGGCCAAGGTGCGGCCACAAGATGTGGCGTTCCTGCACCCGGGGCAGACCGCGATGGTCAAGTTCAGCGCCTACGACTACACCATCTACGGCGGGCTCAAGGCCAAGCTGGAACTGATCGGCGCGGACACCGTCACCGACGACAAGGGCAATGCGTTCTACCTGATCCAGGTGCGCACCGACAAGAACCACCTAGGTGGCGACAACAAGCCGCTGCTGATCATCCCGGGGATGGTCGCCACGGTGGACATCATCACCGGGCAGAAGAGCGTGCTGGACTATCTGTTGAAGCCGGTGATGAAGGCCCGGACCGAGGCCTTGCGCGAGCGCTGACCGCTATCTGAATTTGAGTGGGAGCAGGCTTGCCCCGCGATAAGGCCGGCACAGCCAACCACTTGATCACGCCTGGCCGTGATTACGCTCGAAGGTTTCGGCGCCCATGGCTGCGATCTGCCCGTCGATCAAGGCCTCGAACGGGCGCAACAACGCATCGAAGCCAGCAGGCGCTTCCAGCACGTTAAGCGCCTGCACGATCGCCTCGAGAGTGGATACGGCGCCTGGCTCAGGTGCCTTGCGCAACCGGTAGCGCGAAGGCAGGACCGCGCCCAGCGTCACCCGTGGCAACCCCTCCAGCTGCGGATTCAGGTAGAGCATCTTGCGTGCCTTGCGCCAAGTACCGTCAGGTACGATCAGCAGCAACGGCAGATCATCACCCTGCCCGTATGCATGCAAGACCTCTGCCTCATCACCTGGGAACAACAGGACCGGGCGATAACCCGGTGTCGCCAGCAAGGTCTCCAGGTCATCGAAAATCTCGCCGATCCGCAGCTCGGCATTGACCAACCCAAGGGCAGCCAGGCGTGCCGTGTTCAGGGCGTGGGCGGTTTCACTGGGGTGTTGCAGCACGACCACGCGGGTACGGCTGTCCAGGTGCGGGATCAGTGCGCAAAGGCAATGGGCGAGCGGGCGCTGGCAGCGCTCGCAGCGGGGTCTGGGCATGGGGAACTCCTTGGGGCGGGTAGTTTGCCACAGGGCAGCCATCCCCGGGTTGCTGCGAGGCATACGTGGGAGCGGGCTTGCCCCGCGACAAAGCCGGCACCGCAATCGCGGGGCAAGCCCGCTCCCACGCCTCTACTGTTACCCGCTACAGCTTCAGCGGTTGAACCGCTCCGCCAGGCTGTGCAGGTACTCCGCCATGCGCTCCAGGTCCTGGCTGATTTCGGCGCCCTGCTTGGCCTGCCCCGCGCTCTCGTCGCACAAATGAGCGATGCGTACGATCTGCTGGTTGATGTCCTCGGCCACATGGCTCTGCTGCTCGGACGCCGTGGCCATCTGCTGGCTCATGCCGGTGATGCGGCTGATGGCCTGGGCGATTCCCGACAACGCCTCCTGCACGGCCTCGACGCTGTGCACACTGTCGCTGGAGATCTGCTGCCCGCGGCTGGCGCTGGCAACCGCGCGGTCGGCACCGGAACGCAGGGTGGAGATGATGTGGTGGATCTCCTCGGTCGAGGCGCGGGTGCGCTGCGCCAGCGACCGCACCTCGTCGGCCACCACGGCGAAGCCCCGGCCCTGTTCGCCGGCCCGCGCCGCCTCGATGGCGGCATTGAGCGCCAGCAGGTTGGTCTGCTCGGCAATCGAGGTAATCACGTCCACCACGCTGCCAATGGACTGGGTCTGCTCGGCCAGGGCGTTGACCGCCTGGCCGATGTCGCTGACCGCCTCGTTCATGCTGCCCATGGCGCGCAGGCTCTGCTGCGCCAGGTCGCTGCCCTGCTGGGCCAGCTGGTCGGCGTCGCTGGCGGCGTGGGCGGTGGTCTGCACGTTATGGGTCACCTGCTGGATGGTCGCCGCCATCTGCGCGATGGCGGTGGCCGACTGATCGGTCTCGCTGCGCTGGCGGTCGAGCATCTGCGCCTGGGCATCGGACAGCCCGGCGGACTGCGCGGCCCGTGACTTGACCCCGACACCGGCATCCACCAGGCGGGTCAGCGCGGTCTGCAAGCGCGCCTCTTCGCTGATGATGGCCAGGTCGAGCTGGCCCTGCAGGCCGGGGTTGTCACTGTAGGTCAGGGCCACCAGCGGGCTGGTGAAGGCCTTGGGGTGCTCTTCGAGGGTGCGACGGATCGACTGGTTCTGCCGGTGCTCGACCACGTACCAGGCCGCCAGCAGGCTGGCCATCAGCACCCCCAGCGCCGCATAGGGGGGCAACCACAGGTAGGCGGCGGCCGAGAGCAGGCCCGCGCCGATCAATGGCCAGCCGTGGCCGATCCCGTGTCCCAGGCGTGCTGCCAGCGGGACCGGTGAGCGCCCCGCGCGCAGACGGGCGTACAACTTTTCTGCCCGGCAGATCTGCTCCCGGCTCGGCACCGAGCGCACCGATTCGTAGCCACTGATGCGGCCGTTCTCGTACACCGCCGTGACGTAGGCGCTGACCCAGTAGAAATCGCCGTTCTTGGCGCGATTCTTGACAACGCCCATCCAGGGCTTGCCCTGCTTGATGGTGTCCCACATATGCCCGAAGACCGCCGGCGGCATGTCGGGATGACGCACCAGGTTGTGCGGCTGGCCGACCAGTTCGTCGTAGGTGAAGCCGCTGATGGCCACGAATGCGTCGTTGCAATAGGTAATGCGACTGTTCAGGTCGGTGGTGGAGATCAGCCGCTGGTCTTGGGGAAAGGTTCTTTCGTGCTCGGTGACGGGCAAATTCATGCGCATCGTTGGCGATCCCTTGCTTATCCAGATGAGTGGGAAAATCATCAAAGCAAGTAGATGTTTAGCAGAAGGCCAGCATGCTAGCGGTCAAGTTTTGTAGGAAATTCGCTCGACCTGACCGAGCGGATTGAACAACGCCTGCTTCAGCCCACGTTGAGCTGGCTTTTGAGCAGGTCGCGGAACGTCTGGATCAACGGTTCCCGGCTGCGGCCACGACGAATGATCAGGGAAAACGGCGCCTGGTAACCGAAGGTGGCCGGCGACAGGACCCGCAGGTCGCCCTTGTCGACCCAGGCCTGGGCATAGTGCTCAGGCAGGTAGCCGATGTAGGCGCCGGAGAGAATCAGAATCAGTTGTGCCTCCATGCTCTCCACGGTGGCGGCGCTGTGCTTGAAGCCATGCCGGGCCAGCTCGGCCTGGCTCCAGTAGCCACGCCCGACCATGCGCTGCTGGGTGACCACCGGTTCGGGGATGCGTCGTTCGGCGAACAGCGGGTGGCGGCTGCTGCAATACAGCCAGTGCTGCTCGCGGTACAACGGCTGGTAGAGCAGCCCGCTCATACGCGAGGAAAACGCGCCGATGGCCAGGTCCAGACGATTGTCCTGCACGCCGAGCTGCAATTCATAGGGACTGGACACCGACAGGTGCAGGTGCACCGCCGGGTGTTCCTGGCTGTAGGCGCCGATGGCCTCGGCCAGCGGCAGGGCGCTGTCGCCAACGGTGGAATCGATCACCCCCAGGTTCAGGGTGCCGCGCAGTTCGCCCTTGAGCGCGGCGGCGTACTGCTCGAAGCCGTCCAGCTCGCCCAGCAGGCGCAGGGTCTCCTGATGGAACAACTCGCCCTTGCTGGTCAGGCTGAAGCCACCCCGGCCACGGTGACAAAGCACGATCCCGAGGGCGCCTTCAAGCTGGCTCATGTAGGTACTGATCGCCGAGGTCGACAGGTTGAGGTCTCGCTGGGCGTTGGCGAACCCCTGGTGGCGCACCACGCTGGCGAAGATGCGCAGCAGTTTCAGGTCGGGCAGCGATGAGGCCATGGCGCAGGCTCCGCAGGGTGGAAATCGCCAGAGTCTAACCCGGTTGCCGGCCGATAGTTCAGAGAATCCTGAAGTAAGTATTTGTCGGTAGCGATTCTTCCCGGCCACTACCTTGCGCAGACTGCGGCGAAATGTCCCTGCCCGCCAGCATGACCAGATGATCCGGGCGCGCGGCGGCACAGGTTCGAACAAACAGAACAATCGACCGACTGATGAGGCCCACCGTGGACAAGATTCTCCACCAACCACTGGGCGGCAACGAAATGCCGCGTTTCGGCGGCATCGCCACCATGCTTCGCCTGCCCCACCTGCAAAGCGCCGAAGGCCTGGACGCCGCGTTCATCGGCGTGCCGCTGGACATCGGCACCTCGCTGCGTTCCGGCACCCGCTTCGGCCCGCGGCAGATCCGCGCCGAGTCGGTGATGATCCGCCCCTACAACATGGCCACTGGCGCCGCCCCGTTCGACTCGCTGTCGGTGGCCGACATCGGTGACGTGGCGATCAACACCTTCAACCTGCTCGACGCCGTGCGCATCATCGAAGAGGCCTACGACGAGATCGTCGAGCACAATGTCATCCCGCTGACCCTGGGCGGCGACCACACCATCACCCTGCCGATCCTGCGTGCCCTGCACAAGAAGCACGGCAAGATCGGCCTGGTCCACATCGATGCCCACGCCGACGTCAACGACCACATGTTCGGCGAGAAGATCGCCCACGGCACCACCTTCCGCCGCGCCGTGGAAGAGGGGCTGCTCGATTGCGAGCGTGTGGTGCAGATCGGCCTGCGCGCCCAAGGCTACACCGCCGACGATTTCAACTGGAGCCGCCGCCAGGGCTTTCGCGTGGTGCAGGCCGAGGAGTGCTGGCACAAGTCGCTGGCGCCGCTGATGGCCGAAGTGCGCGAGAAAGTCGGTGGCGGCCCAGTGTACCTGTCGTTCGACATCGACGGCATCGACCCGGCCTGGGCGCCCGGCACCGGCACCCCGGAGATCGGCGGCTTGACCACCATCCAGGCGATGGAGATCATCCGCGGCTGCCACGGCCTGGACCTGATCGGCTGCGACCTGGTCGAGGTTTCCCCACCCTATGACACCACCGGCAACACCTCGTTGCTGGGCGCCAACCTGCTGTTCGAAATGCTCTGCGTGCTGCCGGGCGTGGTGCGCCGCTGAGATACCCCATCGCTGGCAAGCCGGCTTCCTGTGGGAACTGGCTTGCAGCGATGAAGACGTCACGACACCAGCAGTGAAACACCCCGGCAGGAGCCATTCGGGAGGGCCATAGAGGCCCGCCAACACAAGACAGAACCGCCGGGCGCCTTGCACCGTCCGGACGGCCGATCTCGCCATAATAAAGATAATCGGGAGACCCCCAATGGCCTTGGACATCATCGTTGTACTGATCTATGCCGCCGGCATGCTCGCGCTTGGCTGGTACGGCATGCGGCGCGCGAAGACCCACGAAGACTACCTGGTGGCCGGGCGCAACCTCGGCCCGACCCTGTACATGGGCACCATGGCCACCACCGTGCTGGGCGGCGCCTCCACCGTCGGCACCGTGCGCCTGGGCTATGTGCACGGCATCTCCGGCTTCTGGCTGTGCGCCGCCCTGGGCCTGGGGATCATCGCGCTCAACCTGTTCCTGGCCAAGCCGCTGCTGCGCCTGAAGATCTTCACCGTGACCCAGGTGCTGGAGCGCCGCTACAACCCGATGGCCCGCCAGGCCAGCGCGGCGATCATGCTCGCCTACGCGCTGATGATCGCGGTGACCTCGACCCTGGCCATGGGCACCGTGCTGCAGGTACTGCTCGACGTTCCCTTCTGGATGGCCCTGCTGTTCGGCGGCGGTGTGGTGGTGGTGTACTCGACCATCGGCGGCATGTGGTCGCTGACCCTGACCGACATCGTCCAGTTCGTGATCAAGACCGTGGGCCTGATGTTCATCCTGCTGCCGGTGTGCCTGTACAAGGCCGGCGGCTGGGACGCCCTGGTGGCCAAGCTGCCGGCGGCCAGCTTCAGCTGGACCACTATCGGTTGGGACACCATCATCACCTACTTCCTGATCTACTTCTTCGGCATCCTGATCGGCCAGGACATCTGGCAGCGGGTATTCACCGCCCGTGACGAGAAGGTCTGCCAGCGCGCCGGCACCACCGCCGGTGTCTACTGCGTGCTGTACGGCCTGGCCTGCGCGCTGATCGGCATGGCCGCCCACGTGCTGATGCCGGACCTGGCCAACCCGAACAACGCCTTCGCCGAGATGATCAAGGGTCAGCTGCCCGAAGGCATCCGTGGCCTGCTGATGGCCGCCGCCCTGGCCGCTATGATGTCGACCGCCAGCGCGGGCCTGCTGGCCGCCTCCACCACCCTGACCGAAGACCTGCTGCCGAAACTGCGCGGCGGCAAGCAGTCGAGCCTGGGTATCAACCGCCTGTTCACCCTGTTGACCGGCCTGGTGGTGCTGGGGATCGCCCTGGCGGTGAATGACGTGATCAGCGCCCTGACCCTGGCCTACAACCTGCTGGTGGGCGGCATGCTGATCCCGCTGATGGGTGCGATCTTCTGGAAGCGCGCGACCACCGCCGGCGCCATCGCCAGCATGACGCTGGGCTTCGCCACCGCCTTGTTCTTCATGTTCAAGGACGGCCTGGACGCCAACTCGCCGATCTACTACAGCCTGGCCATCGGCCTGGCGAGCTTCGTGCTGGTCAGCCTGGCGTCACGCAAGCCGGTGGCAACGGTGAACCTGGCCTGACACCTGGAGCCTCATCGCCGGCAGGGCGGCCCCTTTCGCCAGGGGCCGCCTTGCCAGCGAAAAGCCTGTAGGCGACCACTCGCCCTATATACACCCTGTACCTTTCGTCGAGCCAGAACAAGGCTTCCACCCAGTCATACACTGGGATGAAGTGGAAGTGAATGGAGTAACCGGCATCATGCCCAAAGCGACCGATATACAAGCGTTTGGGCCGGAGATCCGCTTCGATCGCGTGCTGAATTCGCGCCTGCAACATACCCAACTCTGCCTGCGCTTCGAGCGGCAGTGCTGCCAGGGAATTGGTCATCTGCTTGGCACTGAGCATCAGGTAAGCGGCCTTGAGTGGATCGGTCGCAGGGTAGCATTGCAGCAGATCTATGTCCGATTTCGGCTGATTGCAGGCCTTATCCACTGGCCGCTTTGGGTCGAAAACGGTCGCTGGAGCGCCGGCCGCTTCCGCTCCATAGCTGCCTTTTGGGGCACGCAACTAAATTCTTAAACTTTTCCGCGAACACATCACGAAATGGCTTGCCCAAAGTACCATGCCCCTCGAATATGGGTTACTGATAGGTAACGGTAAACTGCATAGACGCATTGGCAGCACCACCAACCACAGTGTCAGATATTTTATAGTAGGCCGCTTTCAGAGGTATAGAGTAACTACCTGCGGCAACACTATTTGAAAAATTAAGGGTCTGTCCTAAAGCCACGGCCGCACCGTTACTATCCATAATTTTGATACCTACACCTGTAGCGCCACCAGGATCAAGAGCAAGGATTCCGTTTTTGGCATCGAAGGCGGCATTGACAGGATCAAGTCGATAACTGATGCTGTTGATACCTGCAGGGCAATTATTTAGCTGAATATTGAAATGTCTTTCCCCGACGGTGGACCCCACCCCTTTAAAGTCGTTGCTGGACTGCTTTCCAAGGGGAACATTTATTGAGGGTGTGGTACAGCTAGATACGACAGGAGTAATAGAATTTGACGTTGCCAGATGAAATAGTGGATTACCACCAATCAAAAAAGACCCCAAAGTCCCTGAACTCAAAGCAGTAAGATCAATCTCTCCAACCTTGTATATTCTAATGCCCGCAGTTTTAATACTAAAAGTCCCACTATATGATGTACCCTTGGGATATGGCGGAAGAAGAAGACCATCAGTTACCATTTGCCAAGCCAGTCCTGATGTCCCTAAAAGGGATGGCCCCGTAGCGGAAGTCCCACCAACACTACTATAACCACTAAAGCTATAATCATAAACACCACATGAAAATGTAGGCGGACCAGTTAGCGTTACATCGGGCGAGCGATATACTTCAGCACCGTTCGGTGTATCTCTAGGGATATTCAGGAAGGATGGCACATTGACAGTAAATGTAACAGGAGCGTAGGAAATTTTGCACTCAGCCTTTAAAACACTTGAGCTAAAGGAAAAAAAACTCAATGATACAGCGTAGAGCCACGACCTTGATCTAGATAACAATAATTTCATGAGACCTCTCTTTTTACCCCCACAATACTCTGACCTATGGTTTCTCATCGCCACAGCACTCAGCGCGCCGCACAGGTGCTGTCCAACATCGTATAGCTGCGTTGCTGATTATTAATTAAAGGCAGACGATAATCGACAAGGCAACTCTCAGACTTTTTGTCCCCCCATCGGATCACTAACTGACCCTGAGTCTTATCAGTACGAATGAACAGGCGTTCACCTTGCCCCACCATGGTCAGATAGTTACCCTGACTGTCTTCAACCTGGGCCCCCATCGGCAGACTTTTGCCGTCGTCCCGGGTGACATGCATCAGCACTGGCTTGCCTGAGACAGTCGCGTATTGCACGCGTGAAATGGCCCCGTAACGCGGTGCGATCATTTGCGAGGTGCTTTCGAGCTCTACCGAATCATCGATGTTTTTAGGGTCGATAGATATGTCGTTCTGGTGGTAAGGCACCAACCCCGGTACCAATGCATAACCATTGCTGTCGATCACAGCAGTCGAGCTATTATTGACCCGTGCCCCGGCAGCGCCTTTGGCTTCGATCAGTGCCATAGTTTCGCCTTGCTCTGAACTAAACGTCACCCCGCCCGCGTGGACCACCAAGCTGCCGCTGCCCCCCACGTTGGCCTGTTTGTAGTTTTTGCCCGTGTCCACACCAGCACTGAGTTGGGCTTTCTTCGAACGGTACTGCACAGTAGAACCGGCACTTGTGGTAGAAGCTCCTGCGCTTTTGTCTGCTGAGCCGTAAACGTTGAAGTTCAACCGGTTGTCATCGCCCACGCTGCCGCCCAGGTTGACTTGAGTATTGCTGTTGCCATTGTCGGCATAGCGCGTGGTGGTGCTGACGTAATTGGAGCGGGTGCGACCGATCGGGATGTTGAAACCGACTGTGTATTGAGTGTCAAACGCGTTTTGATAATCTCGGGTGCGACTGGCACTGAAGTTGAATGAGCCCCAGTTATAGCCATTGCTGTACCCTGCCTGATACGTCACATTACTACGCTGTTCGGTATTCCAATAGTTCTGTGCTGAGCCGGTGAAGTAAACACTGCCGCGACCACTACCCAATGGCTGATTGACGTTGATCTGAAAACGGCTGCGCTGACGGTACCTTGAAGCGCTATCGCCGCTTTGCAGTTGAGCGTAGTCGCTGAAATTCAAGTAGCCTTCGCTGGAAAAGCGGTAGGCGGCCACAGTGAAGTTAGTCTGAGTGGCGTCCAGCAGTTTGCTGTAGGTCAGCCGATAGCTGCGACCGCGCATTGTTGTATCGGTGTTTACTTGGCTCTTCAACAAATCGCTGGCTTGGGACTCCGTCACGTCTAGTGCCATTGCCCCCCACGGCGTACTCCAGGCTACACCGCCCTGTACAGCCATGTAGTGTTCGGCGATGATGCTGCCGGTGTAAGCGGTCCACTTATCTGACACGCCGAGCTGATACGTGCCCTGAAAGAAGTCCGGCGTCTTACTCAAGAAATCATCGCGGTACTTACCCGCGCTCACGCTGAAGCGCGAAGTACCTGGGCGCAGTAATTGCGCCACTGAGGCGAAAGGCACCACGAATGAGCGAACACGACCATCCGCCTCAGTGACGGTCACCGACAGATCGCCCGAGTAGCCGGTGCTGTACAGGTCATCAATCACGAAAGGGCCTGGCGCCACGGTGGTTTCGTAGAGGATGCTCTCGCCCTGGCGGATGGTGACTTTGGCATTAGTGTCGGCTACACCACGCACAGGCGGAGCAAAACCGCGCATGGAATCGGGTAGCATACGGTCATCGCTGCTGACCTGCACCCCACTGAACGGCACGCTGTCGAACAGCTCACCAGGGGTGTAGTACTGACCAAGGGTCAGCTGTGACTTCAACCCGGTGAGGTCACGTTGCACGTAGTTGCTGTTGGACGTGTAGCCACTCTGCGAAGCGCGGCGGTTGTAACTGTAGGAACCGTTATGACGCAAGCGCCACTCGTTCACGTTAATTCCTGTGTTCAATCCCATATAAGACTGAGTACTGGTTACACCTTGCGCCTCGCTCTGGTAAAGGTTGGAGTTGTAGTTCAAAAAGGCTGCGTTAACGCCGCTGTCCCAGTTCTTGGGGTCTACGTAACCACGTGAAAACCGCTTAAGGTAAGCTTGGGAGATGGTCAAATCTGCGCGCAACTCACTCATGTCCACGTCGACGTGTATATCATGCGCCAGGCGTGAAAGTTCAACGCAACCGGTATCGTTCAGAAGTGAAGCCAACGTGTCTTGGTTTGGCAACGACTCGAAGTTCAAGCCCCACCGCTTGAGGTCGTCGAGCTTGAAGCAAAAATGCGCTGCCGCGCCAGCACGCTCCTTGGTGATGATCAATGGCTCACGACCCAGCCATTCGTCGTTGAGGTAAATGTCGACGCGGTAGGTCCCCGGGGTAAGCGGGTTACCATTTTTGAAAGCAGAAACGTCTATCAACCTGCCCTGGCTATCAGTCATGAAACTAGGGTTGAAGTCGACTGGTTCGTCGTCCTCTGCCAGTGCCATGCAGGGGGTCAACATGGCCATGAGCAACATACAGGCACGGGGGCGCTGCGCCTTGATCCGCGCACGCAGAAGGCCAAGTTCAAACATCAGTAAGCGTCCTGAGCTGGCCTGCTACATGACAGCAAGCGCACACAGCGCAGCCAAAGAGGCTGGCTCTTAATTGGGTTAAGTGCGTGAGGGTGCGGCGATTGTTAACTGCCCAGCTTGGCCTCAACCGACTTGGCCGAGCCGTAGTCGTTGATCCATTCGTAACGAACAGTGGCGTCGGCCTGCGGGCGTGCTAGCAGACCTTCCAACGGAAAATCGAAGACGCCTCTGGCTGGAATCATTCCACCTTTGCTGCTGTATGTTTTGCCGCCAATCAACAGCTCCGTTTTGTTATACGACGCGCTGAATACCGTCGGGTTAGTACCGCGCAAAGCAAAACCTTCGCCGTTCTGGACCAGCTTCCAAGTCACTGCCGACGGGGTGTCCTCGGGATAACCCTTCAGGCCTTCCGGCCGGAAGAACACCTTGATGCGCGATCGGAACGCCACCTGAACAAAGTTGTTATCGGCACTTTTCGGCAGGGGTGGGACGTCCAGAACGTTTAGCCAGAACACGGATTCCACGTTCTGAGGCAACGAGTCACGGGTGTAGGTCATCCGCAGTGTTTGCGAGCGTTGAGGCGAAATGCGTGCCACAGGCGGCATCAGAAGAAAAGGAGCATCGGCCTGATCGGCTCGGGAGCCCGCATTACCACTGTCGACCCACGCCTGTACCAACGCAGGTTCATTGCCAGCATTGTCCAACTTGACGGTGATTTCGCGCTCATTAGCGGGATAAACCACGCGAGTACCGGCGATTACCACATTAGCGGAAGCAGTGCTTATCGCACTGAGCAGGAGCAAACCGCCAAGCGCCATTGCGGCGAGGCAAGTACGACAGGTTTTCATAATAATGGCCCTGAAAGGGCTCGCAGCCAAGCTGCGAGCGTTAACGATCAGTTGTAGTCCATCGAGAACTGCACGCTCGAAGTCACTTGACCGGCTGTAGCAGCTGCAGTAGCGGCGATATATTGAGCGTAGAATTTCACACTCGCTGCCTTGTCATTAATAGCAGTTGAAATAGACCCCTCATTAGTTTGCAGGTTTATGGGCTCAAAATTTGCGTTTAAAATTTGAATTTGAACATTAGAGCCATCGCTGGCCTGGTTTATTAAATTTCCGGTAGCAGCGTCAACCGTGGCACCTTGCTCAAAGCGCACCAGAGCACTGGATCCTGTACAACCGGTCAGTGCTAGAGAGAAACCTTTGCGACCCGCAACCTGACCCACGGTAGACATTGACGAAGCCGCCACACGATCCATCGGAACGGTTTTGGCGGTGACGCCAGAATTGCCCCCAATCACGCAGGTCTGATTACTAATTGAGCCTGAAAAGCTTATGGTGCCATCAGCAGCATAAACACTAAATGAACACATCACAGCTAAACCGACGACGAGAAAATGCAATATGTTTTTTTTCATTAATTTTTCCTTGGTTTTGCTTACGACTTGCCACACAGAGTTATTGACCAGTCAATTTATAGAAGCAAAGAAATTTTGAACCCACTGGTTCATGACGTAAATAGGACGAGTCCTAAACACTAAATTTTCATTATATTCATTAAAGCCCACACACACTGACACCCGAGCCAGAATGCAACTCTGCCGACAAACCCAAATCACTACCAGCTGAAGCGATACTTAAATCCAGGCCGACAATACTGGCATTCTTAATACCAAACCGTGGACTCCTCCACTGCGCGGAAGATCTAGGTAAACTGCCCAGCTTCTATACAATATTTAATAAGCGCCTGGTCGTTATCAATTTCAAGCTTTCGCATAGCCGAGATCTTTTGAGCACTGACTGTCTTATTGCTACGACACAGATGCCGAGCGATATCACCGACTGACATACCCGTAACAAACATTCGGAGTACCTCTAACTCGCGGGGCGACAGACTGTAAAAGCGGTCTTCGATCAGGCTTGGCTGCTTCGTTTTCGACCGGGTTTCGGAACTGGAGTTTATGTAGCGACATTCATTGCTCAGTGCCGTCAGCGCTCTCTCGATCTCTTTATTCAGGTGGTTTTTCTGAATTACGCCGGCTACGCCCAACTGTTGTAGTCGCGAGATTATGAAAGTGTTAGATATCATAGTCAGAACCAAAATCTTGGTACTAGGGAAGTTACGCAATACATATTCTATAAGTTTTAGACCATCTCCATAGCTGGAATCACCTGGCATATTAAAATCGGTAATTAACAGCTGAGGCTGATGCTCGCGCAGCTGACTTACTAACTCGCTTGAATTGACTGCTTCACCTACCACAGTATAGCGTCCATCTCGCTGGACGATTTCACGTACGCCCAGCAGTACTATCGGATGGTCGTCAGCGATGACAATTTTTTGTTCAATCATTCTTTAGTTCTCTTGAGATGGCCATTGGTATCAACGACTTTAGTCGCTTAGGCACTTCGCCACGGCCGCCAAGCGCACGCAAAGCGCCCGAATCTGCTGTACTAAGGCTGTGGTCAAGGGGCCGTCATAAATTGCGCCCTCCAGTTGTTGGCAAAATATGTGGAGTGTCTGTGCATTCACGCTGGCGAGCGCCCCGCTGAGGCTGTGAAGGCGTTGACGCAGCACAATTGCGTCCATATCGGAAAGGCCTTGTTCGATATGAGCGATATCTGTGACCAAAGTCTTTGACATCAACTGGCGCATGGCTTGCGACAGTTCGATCCAGCCTTCCTGATCATCTTTTAGGGTCGGTGGTGGTGTCGTGATTAATAGACCGTTGGCTTTTCGGCAGTGCGCGACCAAGGCTTGCCGCAGCATATCCATGCTCAGTGGCTTAACGACCCAGGCGCTCATGCCCACGGCAAAGCAGCGTTGTTCCTCTTCTCGCATTGCATTGGCTGTAATGCCGATGATCGGAACATTCACCCCACGCTCCCGCAGAGCCTTTGCCAGTTCGTAGCCGTTGAGTCGTGGCATGTTGATGTCGGTAATGACAACGTCGAAGGTCTGCGTGTGCCAGATATCTAGGGCACGCTTGCCATCAGGAACGACAGTAGGTTGAGCGCCTAACGCTTCGAGTTGTTCGCGAAGTACGGCCTGGCTTACCAGATTGTCCTCAGCGACCAGCACCCGCATGTTCAGGCAGGGAGCATCTGCATCGGCGGCTGCAAGTGTCATAAGCGGAGGTGGTGGCGCTGTGTCTACGACAGCTAGAGTAATGAAAAGTGAAAAGCTGCTACCAAGGCCTGGCTCGCTTACCACTCGTATGTTCCCGCCCATGAGGTCGCTCAAACGTTTACAAATTGAAAGCCCCAGGCCTGCGCCGCTGCCACTCGGAACTCCTGCGACCTGGTAGAACGGGTTGAACAGTTTATCCATGGCGCTTTCTGGAATCCCAATACCTGTGTCCGTCACTTGCCATTGCAGTAGCACACTGCCCGTGGAGCGATCCTGTACTGTCAGGCGGAGGCGAATAAGACCAGATTCGGTGAACTTGATTGCATTACCCAATAGGTTGTGCAGTATCTGGCGTAACCGCACAGCGTCACCAAGTATCTGCCTCGGCACCCTCGGGTCGATTTCGGCTTCTATGCCCAAGCCTTTTTTTCGAGCGGTCGCGCTGAACCCAATCACCGCATCGTGGACCAACTGAGCGGGATCAAGTGGGGCCTCTTCTAGCGGCATTTGACCCGACTCGATCTTGGACACGTCCAAGACATTGCTGATCAGCTGGAACAATACATTTGATGAACTTTGGATGATCTCTAGATACTGGCGCTGTCGCTCACTCATATTAGTAAGCGACAGAAGCTCTAGATTCCCCACCAAGCCGTACAAAGGCGTGCGGATCTCGTGACTCATGGTAGCTAGAAACACTGTTTTGGCTTCGTTGGCGGCCGTAGCCTTCCGGTGAGCTTGGTTGAGTATCAAGCTCTGGTCTACGTGCAGGGTAATGTCGCTGCAGCTGCACAGGTAAACATCCTGTCCTTCATATCGGGTCGCCACATACACGACGTGAAGGTATCGGCTATTTACTAGCAGGCACATTTCTCCAGGTTCTTGTTCGCCTTCATGCTCTTCGAGTAGTTCGATCACAGCCTGTATCACGCCCAGATCGACAGCAAGCTGGTTGTATAGCAGCAACAGACAATCACTCCGCCGGACCACGCATAGCCCCACCGGTGCACTTTGCAATATGATGCGATTGAAGGCGGCGTTCTCGAGCAGACGGTCTTGGGCCTGCTGGGCTGGGAGGACAATGTGCGACTTGTACCAGTGGCTTATCCATATTCCGATCAGAATGGCGGCGGTGAAGGTCAGCGCCAACCCTAGCAGTGGCCGTTTAGCGTATCGGAGGAAGTCTTGATAGGTGATCGCGTACAGGCCAGTCCAGCGGTCCCCTGTAGCCGAAATCATTTTGAAGCACAGCCCTTGCCGATTGAAGCTTAGCCCCACTGGCGCAGCGTTATCAGTATTTAGGTCGCCCAGTACTAACGCGCCGTCAGGAGATACTAGGGTAAACTGGTTGTAATCTGATAAACGCAGCACCCGCTCGAACTCGTCGACCTGTTCAGTGTCCACCACGGCCGCCAGGGTCATCGGACTCTGTATTATGTCTGCGGGAAGTAGGGCGTTGTCTAAATCGACCATCGCAACAATGCTACGGCGGTCGTGATATAACCGCGACGGCGCGCGCGACCATCGCACGCGGTGGTCGCTAAGCAGGTTTTGCCCGGTTCTGTAGTCCGTAAGCCTCTTGGCAACGGTGAAATACTGATCTGGCGTTAAAGGTAATTGCTGCCTCGGATTATCTACGGCGGGTATCGCCAGGCTGATATCGCCATCGTGCGTCAGGACGAAAAGTTGTGGCGAAGCGTAGAATGAACCGGCCCAGAAAGCTCCATAGTATTCGGTCATTTGCACGCCGAGCGCTAGCGTTCGTTGCTCATCTTCCGTATTACCACCTGATGCATGGGCCATGGAGAAGGGCAAAGACATCTCGAAGGCTTTGGCTTTGAGCAGAATCTGGTTGCCGACATATTCGGTTTGCATTACCGATACGGAGTGCCCTGGGTTTAAAAGAGGCAGCCTACTGCGCCAGTCCCCATTGGCCATGTTGTACAGGAAGACTTCATTCTCATGAAGAATTTCTACGATACGGGCGAAGTGAAACTCTAATCGCTCCTGTTGAGCATCAAGCAGTCGAGATACAGCCCAGTAGCAGGTGCTGGACAGCACAAGCAATAATCCAGTCAGCAACAATAGGGCTTTGTTGAGACCCTGAGAGCTCACCGCCAGCTTGTCCAAGCGCATATTCACATGTTTCATGAGAGTGCTCAGTTGAATTGAGGACGGGATGGCGTGGAGCACCTTGGGTGTCCCTACATCGAACACCTCGGATCAAAGCAATACTTCCATGCTAGATCGTTTGACCTGTTAGGTCCAAAAAAGTGCTGGCCTAGGGCCATCCTCGCTGAGCAATTCCGCTAAGTCATTGCTAGCAACCGCCGGAGCGATTATGAAACCCTGCACGTGATCGCATCTAAGACGACGCAGAACTGCGAGCTCCTCCTGGGTTTCTGCGCCCTCCGCCACCGTGGTCAATCCTAGCTTGCGCCCCAGTTCGATGATGCTCAGCAAGGCCGATTCCAACCCATCGTTTTCCCCGCACCCATGGACCAAAGAGCGGTCAATTTTGAGCTCAGTAAAGGGTGTCGAAGCCAGATTGAAATAGGAACTGTAGCCCTTTCCAAAGTCGTCCATGGCCAAGCCGAACCCCATCAGCCGTAAACGACAGGCTCCGGCGTAGTAGTTGCTAGAGAATCGAGTAGTCGAGCTTTCTGTAAGTTCGAAAGTGATAAGACGCGGGTCAGCCTGACTGACGTGGACATGGGCTAGCAGTCGATCCACTAAATCCGCTTGGTCGAGGAGGTGGGTTGACAGGTTGATGGAGACCGGCAGCAGATACCCCATCTGCGCCCATTCCTTCTGGGCGTTTAGAGTATGTCCGAGCATGCTGAAAAGCAGCTCAACTTCCAAATTACTACGTTCGATCTCGTTTAGAAAAGCGCCAGGTAGCAGTACCCCCTCGGCTGGATGAACCCAGCGGGCCAGTGCCTCGGCACCGACAATACCGCCACTACGCAAAGACTTCTTCGGCTGAAACCATGCCTGTATCTCGCCATTTTCCAAAGCTTTAGCGAGCGTACTGCGTGAACGACATCCACGTGGTTTACCGCTGGGGACTTTAGCCTGTGCCCTGAGCTCGTCCAGGATCTCGCGCAAGCCGGCGATCTCAGCCTCCTGTACCGGTTTGGAGATCAGGCCGACCACCTGCAATCCTAAGTGCTTTGCTACCTGCCCTGAGCCGACGAGCATACGTCTGGAAGCCGCGGTCATCAATGCAAGGGCTGGCCTGCAATGCAACTGAGCCAACTTCTGGATCAATTGCACACCATCCATTTCGGGCATCATCAGGTCTGTCAGAAGTAGATCGTAGGGAGTGCAAGAGAGTCTTTGCAGGGCAGTAGCAGCATCCCATACCAGATCCACTTCAAAACCGCCCGCCATTTGGAACAATGTGGCTAGATACTGATGTTGGAACGGGTGATCCTCAACTATGAGTACGCGATAGACGCTCACGGCACGCTTCTCTGATAGGGCTGCAAGCATTGGTACAGGGCATACAGGGTGAAAGGTTTGACCAGTAACTGGTCCATCCCTGCGTCTAGCCAACGCTCAGTCTCATCAAGCATGGCATTCGCGGTCGCGCCGACGATCGGTACACCACAATCCAATGCTCGGAGTTGTTTAGTGAGCTCATAACCGTTCATCCGCGGCATATTGACGTCAGTGAGTACCACATCGAAGTGAGTCCCCTGCCATAGGGCCAGGGCTTCAACGCCATCACTTGCCAAAACCACACTGCAACCCAGCTCATCGAGCTGATCACGCAGGATTAGCTGGTTGATCATGTTGTCTTCCACCACCAGAATATGCAGGTTAAGCCGGGCTTGTTGCTGCCTCGGTTGGATCACAGTTTCGTCCGGCAGCTCGGTGCCCAGCGCTTGGCTAACCGCACTACTAAGTGCGTGGAGGTTGTTCAGTCCGATCTGCCAGGTATGGCAAGCAATCTTCACAATGCCGTGTCCGTCCTGGGCAACCAGTACCCGATTGCCATTCCAGCCTGCCCTGGGCACTGTGCTAGCCGGACCGGGGCATAGTTCGACCAAAACAGAACCGGCATTGGTGTGACCGTCGACCTGCTCAAGTATCTGCACACGTGCGCCCCAGCGCCGCAGCCAGGCCGCAGTATGGTCGGCCAGCTCCTGCACCTGGGAGTAGACATAGATCCGCTCGTTAAACAAGGGCTTTGCCCAACTGTACGGCTCCTGGGGGGCCACCTGCTCGAGCTGCAAGCTGAAAGCGAAGCTACTGCCCAGCCCAGGCTCACTGAACACCCTGAGCGAGCCGTTCATCAAGTGCACCAGGCGTTTGCAGATAGATAGGCCCAGCCCTGTACCGGCAATTAAGTTAGCGTTCGGACTGCTCTGGAAAAACGGCTCAAATAGGTTGTGTTGATCTTTTTCCGGGATGCCCTTGCCGGTGTCCACCACCTGCCACTCAAGCGTGGCGCGCTCCCCCTCGCACCAGACCAGCTTCAGTCTCACAACTACGCGACCGAGCTCTGTGAACTTGACGGCGTTACTCAGCAGGTTGCCGAGAATCTGGCGAATTCGGGTGACGTCCCCTACTACCTGCTCGGGTAGCAAAGGATCAATGATGGCAAAAATCTGCAGTCCTTTGCTTAGGGCAGCGCCAGTGTAACTCTGGATCATGTCCTGAGTTACCTCCAGCGGTGAAAAGCTGCTGAGTTCTAAGGCCAGCTGGCCAGCTTCAATCTTCGAAACATCCAGCACGTCGCAGATCAACTGCAGCAAGGTCGCCGACGAACCCTCTATCGCTGAGAGATAGCCGCGTTGCTGGGCGTCTAGTTGTGTACGCGAGAGGAGCTCAAGGGTGCCGAGCACGCCATACAAGGGCGTACGAATTTCGTGGCTCATAGTCGCCAAGAACAATGTCTTGGCTTCGTTGGCAGCGTCGGCAAGCGTCCTTGCCTGTTTCAGGGCTATTTCAGCGTTTTTCCGTTCGGTAATGTCGCTGAACGCGCATATCAGAACATCTTCTCGCTGGTAGCGAGTGGGCGCGTAGCTCAATTGTAGGTGGCGGCCATCGGCCATCTGAAGCTCATCGGAAATACTACGCTGGGAATCGACGCTGAAAGCACGGTCGATCCAGTTATGACAAAGGCGCGTGCGCTCGTCCCCATTCGCCAGCCAGTAAACCGATAGCGGATTCTCAAGTACCACAGCGCCATCACTGCGCCGCAGCACGCAGAGGGCGACAGGTGCAATGCGGATCACCGCGCTGCAGAACGACTCGCTTTCCACCAACGCGTCGATACGTGCTGCTGCAGGTACTATCAGACGTTGATTGATCCGTCGGACCAGCAACAGCATGAGCATAGTAGCCAAAAGGCATATAAGGAGCGCAATTGCGAAAGGCATGGCCAAGGCTGGTAGGAGTGAGGTCAATCGCAGGCTATAAACGATCTGCCATTTAGCGTAGCCAAGGGTTTTGCGAATGGTAAGTCGTTCCGGAAGCCAATGCCCGCCCTCCCACCCGAAACTCGCTGCGGCGGGCGCGAGCTCTCCCATTCTATCGAGCCATAGCGGCATCGCTGTGTTGCTCAAGATCGTTTGCCCACTGGTGTCGAGCAGCTTGAAGTCGCCAGCCTGCTCATGCCGAAGGGCTTGGATCAGGGTGAGGCCGTCGATCTCGAGCCCCAGCCAGCCGGACGTCACATGGCGCTCGTCAACACGGACGAATATGTACAATCGCGGGTCCAGTTTCGGTTGATCCATGAGCCAAATTTCGTTTGAAGGAGGAAGGGCATCGTCGACTTTATGAATATGGTCTAGCACCCGCTGCGGTACAGCAGCTCGGTCAGAGACACTGGAAAGATACTGAACCTGCGCCTCAGCAGAATGAGGCACGTAAATAAGGTTCAAATGGTTGTCTTGTAAATACTCTAGAGTTCGCTGCGTTAGCCTCAGGCTCAAGGTGTCGCGGCCACCGCTGAAGACGAAATGATTTTCTTCTTCCGGTATCTTGCCCGCTTCGGCCAATGGCAGCACCGATTGCATAACAGTAGCTAATCCCAGCCCCTTAAGCAGCGCATGGTGACTAACAAAGAAACCTTGGGCTTCGAAAATTGCCTCATTCATAAAACTACGACGGGATGATATCTCCTGGTTTAGGGCCAGTCGCAGGTAGCTGTAAGCGCCTATGTAGACACTGACTGCCAAACTGAAGGCGAACAGCCGCAGCAGCCTGCGCGCCGCCTGGGGCGTAGAGAGCGTGGGGTGGGTGAGAGGGAGGAGATGGGCAAGGTTCATCTGCGCAATTTTAATCATCGCTCCCCACCGGCAGAATAGGATGGGTCTCATTTTGAGAATAAGATAATTCTTAATTTATAAAGATTACGACCTTGTATGTAGACACCCCCGATTTGACCGCGTAGCTTGCGGCGTAGCCCAGCACGTTCAAAGCCGAGTGGAGTTGGGCATGCATTTGCTTGAACTTATAGCCCCACACGCCCGCCATTGATAAAACCAAACTTACGAATTAGATTTCAATCGATTTGCCAGCACAAACTAGGTTATGGACACTTCGAAACCGACAAGCCCACCATACGCGGACCAATTAATGATCATTAAAACCAAAATTCCTACTAATTCTATTTTACGAACAGTATTTTTCGTACAAGTATTCTCTATGGGAATGATGGCGCACGCAGAGAGTGGATACACGGTTCGGCAAAAACAGCGCGACTCCTCTGTACTGGAAATTACTTATACACCTCCTCTTAGCAATGGTGTTTCCTTCCGAAAACTCAGAGCGCGCGGAGTAGAGTGGGGACTTCAAGATCAGGTTGAGCTGCCCCATTGCGAAACTAGCACTGCGCCGCTGAAGAAAGATGGCGACGGTGACTGGATCCTTCCGCCAGATTGCCAGCGTGTGATATGGACGATCACCCCGCCTTCGATTCGGGATGGTACATACGACGCCTCTACTCAGGCCAGTGCGTCGATAAACCAGGGGAATATTATTCTGTTATCCGAACCGACTTCATTGCTGCGCATGAGGGAGGCTGACACTCCAAATAGCGTCCTGCGCCCGACTAGTTCCAGCACTAAATTGCTTGGTGCTACGCCTAGGGATATCGGAGGGTGGCAAATTCCAGGCGAAAACAACGCCCCAGAGTTTTTTGTGGTGGGCACACCAGAAGTCGTGGATCAGGATATAGGTGACTTCACCGTTCGCTATGTCGCTGACGACTGGCGGCGTGTCCGCAACTTAGGGCTGATGTCTTCGCATGCGAAGGTACTGCGTTACTTAACACGCGTCGTGTATGCCGATACCCAAGTACCGGAAAAAGACCAATCCCTATTGGTAGTGTGGATCGGTATAGACGCGCAGAAGGGGCACGCAGGCGGTGCGGCAGGTAGTAGGAGCTTTCTCGCAAACTATCTGATCAACGATGAAAAAGAAGCGCCCGACCATTTAGCCCCTACCCTCATGATTCTCGCACACGAACAATTTCATCAATTGACTGATGCCCTACGTGGAAATCGGCCCGGACTGCCCACCTGGATCAATGAAAGCATCGCTCAATACTACGGGTTACGAGCAATGCAATACGCTAGCCCCAAGAGTGCAACCGCCGAAAAACTTATTCAGCACTTCATTGACCCAAGCCGATCGATTAAGAACCGCTTTGTTGGCGAAGTCCTCGATAGGAATCAATTGGGAACACTAGCTTATAGTCAGGGAGCTACATTCTGGGCCGAGCTAGACCGTGCGTTACACACCCTATCAGGTGGATCAACCGATCTCGAAAAACACATACCTGAATTATTGAAAATGAACTTCCCCCAGGATGGCTCTCTCCCGCCAGCTTTTCTAGCCCAGTTAAGTCGCTGGGATGACGGCCGCATCGAGCAGCTCATTGAAAAATATGTAGGTAATGCGCGCAGTAGTTCTGGAGGCTGATAAAGTTAGAGTCTAAAAATCCGATCCATTGGTGCTGATCCCCTCTATGCCGTCGGGAAGCGAGCCCTCTCGACACTTACACTTTGATCACCAGGGGCGGGTACGTCTGCAGCAGGCGTATCCATCTTTGACTAAATGTGCTCATGGAAGGCTTACAATTCTTTAGATTCACTAAAGCTTTTGACTTCAAAAACGTGCATTGAAGTCTCGTACGGCTGACGGTTAGATGAGCTTGCAGATGACGTTCTGCCGCCCCCTTCGTTAACTAGAAAAGAGGCCGCGACCCGTGCGCAAGCTCATGAAAACCCTGGCACTGTTGTCAATCACCATCCTATCCGCTCCGCTTGTTGTTAATGCAGAAGAGGCTAATGAGATAGATGGGCCAGCCTTCGTAGTGCACAAACTAACTGATTTCCTCTACGCCATCGGCGAGCCAACCTACTACCAAAAAAACTACACCTACCTGTTGGTGGGGGAGAAGCAGGCTCTGATGTTCGACGCCGGTGCGAACCAGAAGGAAGACATCACTGCGGTGGCCATGACGATCACTGACAACCCCCTCTCAGTACTACCATCGCACCTGCACTTTGATCACTTGGGCGGACTGCACAATTTCCAGAGCGTGTTCTTGGTCGATACGCCCTTTACTCGCCAATTCAAACGCAAAGATGGTCTCTACCACGTACCGGAGCCCGTCCACTTGGGCAACTTCGACCACATGGTAGTGCCGCCCTTCAAGGTTGCACGTCTGGTAAGGCCAGAGGAGACTATAGACTTGGGTGGTCTACGAGTGCGTCTGCTTAGCGTGCCTGGGCACACCAAGGACGAAGTGGCGCTGTATGATGAGGCACATAACATTCTGCTGGCCGGAGATCATCTTTACCCATCCTGGCTCCTGGCCGGAAACCTGAAGGACTACTTGTCGTCCCTGGATGCCACCCTGAAGGTCATCAATCCGAAGACCGAGATCTACGGCGCCCATGCCGACGAAAACCCAACAAGGGTACCGGTCATGACCTATGACGAAGTCGTAGCCATCCGGGACAAGATGCTGCAGATCCAGGCCGGACGAGCCAAAGGGGAGTCATTCAGTGACCCAGAACTCATTAAGAGCTCCGATCTGTATAAAGTAGAGAAAGGCATCAGCATCCTCACCAACATCCACTTCACTGATGGTCGAGGCTACGGCTACTGATCAGGCAGGCCGACCGTACCCAAGAGCCAGTCGATGAACGCCCGGACTGCCGGGCTTTCACGCGCGCTTTCCGAGCACACAACGTAGTAATTGTGCAGTGCTGGCGCGGATATCAGCAAAGGACATACCAATCTACCTTCGTCCAGATCCCGGGCTGATACGATTTCGTCACTCAGCGCAACTCCAAAACCTTCTCGTGCTGCTTGGAGCACCATGCCGAAGTCCTCGAAGTGAACATTCTCGAATCCACCCCGCAAACACCCTGCCTCTGCAAGCCATCGCTGCCACTGGCTTCCGTCGTCCTCATGCAGCAACCGATGCTTCAACAGATCCCCGACGTTGTGTATGGCCATCGGCCCTCTCAAGTACTGAGGGCTGCACACGGGAACCATGCGAATACCATGAAGCAGCCGCCACCAGTAGCCTGGCCATGGAGGGGTGCCATAGACCACAGCAACATCGGCTCGGCGCCAATCCACCTGAGTCATATTCGGTGCCGTTAACACTGCCACCTTTACTGACTGCGACTCGGACATGAAACGTAACAGTGGCGAGACCAGCCATTCGGTTCCTTCGGCTGGTGGAGTGGACAGCGTGATCTCTATGAGATCCTGTTTTTGCTCATTGCCCATGAGTAGCTCGTCTACGGCATCACTGATCTCGCGCATGGCGGCAGCAACACGCGCATGTAGCTGGCGACCGCTTGGAGTAAGAACCAATTGACGCCCCCGCTTGGAGAATAGTTCCACCCCTAGACTGGATTGTAGAGCCTTGAGCTGCTGGCTAACCGCACCGGTAGTAACATGTAGTTCAACCGCTGCGCCAGCGAGACTGCCTAGCCGGGCGACACTTTCGAATACTTTGAAGCTGTGCAATGGGGGAAGCGCCATCTCGACTCCGTGGTTATTTACCGGCTAACAGACCTCTGGTATTGCCTGTTTTGCGCTAAGCCTATTTGCTCGCTGCGCTTGGTAAACTTGTGCGTTTTGAGCAGGGCAATTTCGTAAGTCAGCTGCTCGATGATGGTTTCGTCGTTCTGGATCTTCTTGCTCATTGCCTCGACCTCGAACTGCAACTGCAGCGCCTGTGCCGCCAAGGCGCGAAGCTGTTGCGGGGTCATCTGGGCGAGAGCCGGCGTTTACGACACGGTATTTGAGTTAACCCAACGTTGAGGGGGTGGGATAGAGGTGCGCTAGCATATGGTGTTCGTGCATTGAAAATGGTGGTGTCCACCTATTTTTAGGTCAACAGTATCTCTCTCAAACGGCGAATCGTAACGGCATGTCGCCGCGCGCGTCGAATGCAATTCGAGTCGTCGCTCATCACCACTGTTCGGAAATGCGATTTTTTTTAGTTTCGCGGGTGTGTAAAAACGGATGGGCCATCGGTGGAGAAAGGCAAAAAGCTGTAGAGGTTTACCCTTCCCCCCTTATCGCCGTTTTTTTGACCGATTTTCCGCGCTTGATCGCGACAAAATTTGATCGAGGATGGACGGGCCTTCCGCTCGGTTTGAGGGAAAAAATTATCAGTATTCACCTGCTGCCGAGCCAAGAAATCGCCCGTTTCGCCCTGAATCCCCTGTGATATATGGCCGATTTCTGCCGGGGGTAAGCCGTTTTCCTTCGCGCTCGTGGTGCTTGCTCCGCCGAACGAGAGCTAGAAGATCACCTCCGGAATGTGCAGCGCGATCGAGACCTATGGGTAGCGCATAAAAGCTGTCGGGAACCAGGCCTCGAAAGAGCTACAGCGCCAGGTTGGAAAGTTTACCAAGTGATCTGATTTTCGAATTTGCATCCTCCATCGTGATGGATCCTGAAAACCGCCACAGCCCGCGCCAGCACTGACCTCGGCGGGCAATGGCAGGATTTTCTGTCTCGGCTATGTCTCGGTGTACAGCGCGGCGAAACCCTGCTGATCAAGCTGCTGATGCCAGGGCCTCCAGGGCGCGGCGTTTCAGGGCCTCGGCGGTGGTGTGGATGTAAGTGGCGTCCAGGTCCTTCATGGCGTGATTGAGCAGCAGCTCACCGACCAGGTAATCCACCCCCAGGTCGGTCCAGGCAGTGCGCGCCACCTTGCGCAGATCGTGGCTCGACCACTCGCCCTGGGCCAGCTCGGTGAACAAGATGTTGGCCTTGCTCTGGCTCAGCGGTGCGCCGTGGCTGCCGGGGAACAGCAGCGGACCGCTGTAACCTTGGGCTGCCTGCTGGCGTTGGTAGCGGCGTAGCAGCGCACAGGCCTGGGCAGTCAGCGGCAACGTGTGCTCAGCCTTGGTCTTGGTGTCGCCTGCCGGGATGAACCAGCGCCCCGCGTCGAGGTTGATATGACGCCAGCGCGCCAGCCGGGTCTCCCCCAGGCGCGAGCCGTGGCACAGCATCATCAACGCCAGCATGCTACCCGCCGGCTCGACCTCGAAGCGTTCAGCCAGCCGTCCCAGCAGGCCCGGCACATCGTCTCCGCGCAGCCGTGCCGGCTTGGGCCGAATTCGGATGCGCACGAAGTCGGTGAACTTCAGCGCCACCAGCGGGTTCCGTGGAATGATCCAGGATCGCACCAAAACGAAGCGGACCCGGAAAGTTCTATTGAACGATCGCGCGCTTCATGCGCTCGAAAAAACCAGACCGCTCACCGAGGCCCGTTCAGATTATGTGTTCGCGCCCAGTGGGACGGGTGACCGCTCGGAGATGTTCATTCGCTCTGAGACGAGTCAAAAACGTTACTGGCTGGCAGCACTGCGAAAGCTTGGTATCAGGCGCCGCAGGATGTACGACACGCGCCACACGTACGCGACCATGTGCCTGATGGCCGGCATGAACCCGGCATTCATCGCCGCGCAACTCGGGCATAGCGTGCAGGTTTTGCTTTCCACGTATGCCAAGTGGATCAACTCGCCTAATGACTGGGCTGAGCTTGATAAGCTGAAAATGCTGGAAAGTGGTACAAAAGTGGTACGAGCTAAAAGCCAGTAACGCCAAGAGTGCCGAAACTCAAAGGGTCTACGTTACATGTGCGGATTAGCAGGAGAGTTACGTTTCACCCCCATCGACCAAGCACTTCGCCCGGCGGACCTCGCCGCGGTGGAGCGCATCACCCACCACCTGGCGCCCCGCGGCCCCGACGCCTGGGGCTTCCATAGCCAGGGCCCGATCGCCCTCGGCCATCGCCGCCTGAAGATCATGGACCTGTCCGACGGCTCGGCGCAGCCCATGGTCGACAATGACCTGGGCCTGGCCTTGGCCTTCAATGGCGCCATCTACAACTTCCCCGAGCTGCGCCAGGAACTGCTAGACCTGGGCTACCGCTTCTGGTCGGACGGCGACACCGAAGTGCTGCTCAAGGGCTATCACGCCTGGGGCGCGGCACTGCTGCCCAAGCTCAACGGCATGTTCGCCCTGGCCATCTGGGAGCGCGACAACCAGCGCCTGTTCCTGGCCCGCGACCGCCTGGGCGTCAAACCCTTGTACCTGTCGCGCAACGGCGAGCGCCTGCGCTTCGCCTCGACTTTGCCGGCGCTGCTCAAGGGCGGCGATATCGACCCGGTGATCGACCCGGTCGCGCTCAACCACTACCTGAACTTCCACGCCGTGGTGCCCGCGCCGCGCACCCTGCTGGCCAATGTGCAGAAGCTCGAGCCCGGCACCTGGATGCGCATCGACCGCCATGGCGAAGTCGAGCGACAGACCTGGTGGCAGCTGCACTACGGCCCGAACCCTGACGAACGTGAACTCGACCTGGAGGGTTGGACCACCCGCGTGCTCGACGCCACCCTCGATGCCGTGGCCATCCGTCAGCGCGCGGCGGTTGATGTCGGCGTGCTGCTCTCCGGCGGTGTCGATTCCAGCCTGCTGGTCGGCCTGTTGCGCGAGGCCGGGGTAGACGACCTGTCGACCTTCTCCATCGGCTTCGAGGACGCCGGCGGCGAACGCGGCGACGAGTTCCAGTACTCCGACCTGATCGCCCGGCACTACGGCACCCGTCACCACCAGTTGCGCATCGCCGAGCACGAGATCATCGAACAACTGCCGGCGGCATTTCGCGCCATGAGCGAACCGATGGTCAGCCACGACTGCATCGCCTTCTACCTGCTGTCCCGGGAAGTGGCCAAGCATTGCAAGGGTGTGCAGAGCGGCCAGGGCGCCGACGAACTGTTCGCCGGCTACCACTGGTACCCGCAGGTCGATGGCGCCGAGGATGCCTTCGCGGCCTATCGCGAGGCTTTCTTCGACCGCAGCCACGCCGAGTACCGCGCCACCGTGCAGGCGCCCTGGCGGCTGGATACCGACGCGGCAGGTGATTTCGTGCGCGAACACTTCGCCCGCCCCGGCGCGCCGGACGCGGTGGACAAGGCGCTGCGCCTGGACAGCACGGTGATGCTGGTGGACGACCCGGTCAAGCGAGTCGACAACATGACCATGGCCTGGGGCCTGGAGGCGCGCACGCCGTTCCTCGACTACCGCCTGGTGGAGCTGTCGGCGCGCATCCCGGCGCGCTTCAAGCTGCCTGATGGCGGCAAGCAAGTGCTCAAGCAGGCGGCGCGGCGGGTCATCCCCCACGAGGTGATCGACCGCAAGAAGGGCTACTTCCCAGTACCCGGCCTCAAGCACCTGGAAGGCGCAACCCTGGGCTGGGTGCGCGAGCTGCTGACCGACCCGAGCCAGGATCGCGGCCTGTTCGACCCGGCCATGCTCGACCGCCTGCTGAGCAACCCGCACGGCCAGCTCACGCCACTGCGCGGCTCCAAGCTTTGGCAACTGGCGGCCCTGAACCTGTGGCTCAGCGAACAAGGAATCTGACCGATGAAAGCCCAAGAGATCGCCTACGGCCAGCGCTTGCTGCGCGGCCAGGCGCCATCCTACGAGCGCCTGCAGGCGCGCCTGGCCGGTGATGGCAGCGAGCCTCACGACCGGCCACGGGCGCTGCACTGTGGCTGGGGGCGGCTGCTGATCGGGCATACCTACCCCGATCCGCTCAGCCTGGCCGAAGACCTGCTGCAGGAGCAGGCGGGCGAGCGTGACATCGCCCTGTACGTCGCGGCCCCCCAGCAGGTGCTGGCCCAGGCCCCGCAGCAACTGTTCCTCGACCCCTCCGACACCTTGCGCCTGTGGTTCACCGACTACCGCCCCGCGCAACGGGTGTTCCGCGGCTTCCGCATCCGCCGGGCGCAGGGCCCGGCGGACTGGCAGGCAATCAACACGTTGTACCAGGCCCGTGGCATGCTGCCGGTCGACCCTGAGCTGCTTACCCCGCGCGAGCTCGGCGGGCCGGTGTACTGGCTGGCCGAAGACGAGGACAGCCAGGCGGTGATCGGCAGCGTCATGGGCCTGGACCACAGCAAGGCCTTCGACGATCCCGAACACGGCTGCAGCCTGTGGTGCCTGGCGGTGGACCCGCAGTGCACGCGGCCCGGCGTCGGCGAAGTGCTGGTACGCCACCTCATAGAGCACTTCATGAGCCGCGGCCTGGCCTGCCTCGACCTGTCGGTGTTGCACGACAACCGCCAGGCCAAACGGCTGTACAAGAAGCTCGGCTTTCGCAACCTGCCGACCTTCGCCATCAAGCGCAAGAACGGCATCAACCAGCAACTGTTCCTCGGCCCTGGCCCCGAGGCGACGCTCAACCCCTATGCGCGGATCATCGTCGACGAAGCGCTGCGGCGCGGCATCGAGGTGCAGGTCGACGATGCCGCCAGCGGCTTGTTCACCCTCAGCCTGGGCGGGCGGCGGATCCGCTGTCGCGAATCGTTGAGCGACCTGACCAGCGCCGTGACCATGACCCTGTGCCAGGACAAGCGCCTGACCCGCCACGCCCTGCACAATGCCGGGCTGCAGGTGCCGGCGCAACAGCTGGCGGGCAATGCCGACGACAACCTGGCGTTTCTCGACGAACATGGCGCAGTGGTGGTCAAGCCGGTTGATGGCGAGCAGGGCCAAGGGGTGGCGGTCAACCTCACGACGATCGATGAAGTCAGCCATGCCGTGGAGCAGGCCAGGCGCTTCGACAGCCGTGTGCTGCTGGAGAGCTTCCATGCCGGCTGCGACCTGCGCATCCTGGTGATCGGCTTCGAAGTGGTGGCGGCAGCGATCCGTCACCCGGCGCAGGTGGTCGGCGACGGCAAGCACAGCATCCGTGCACTGATCGAAGCGCAGAGCCGTCGGCGCCAGGCCGCCACGGGCGGCGAGAGCCGCATTCCGCTGGATGACGAAACCGAACGTACGCTCAAAGGCGCGGGCCTGGGTTACGACGACATCCTCCCCGCCGGGCAACGCCTGGCCGTGCGCCGCACCGCCAACCTGCATACCGGCGGCACCCTGGAGGATGTCACCGAACGCCTGCACCCGGTGCTGGCCGACGCCGCCGTGCGCGCCGCCCGCGCCCTGGAGATCCCGGTGGTCGGCCTGGACTTCATGGTCCGCGATGCCGAGCACCCGGACTACGTGATCATCGAAGCGAATGAGCGCGCCGGGCTGGCCAATCATGAACCGCAACCGACGGCCGAGCGCTTCGTCGACTTGTTGTTCCCGCATAGCCGGGCTTTGGCCTGAAATCCATCGCGGGGCAAGCCCGCTCCCACGTGATTGCGTGGGAGCGGGCTTGCCCCGCGATGAGGCCCTCGAAACGAAGGAGTGATCCTGATGCCTGAGAAACACCCCGAACCCGATCTCGACTACCTCAAACGCGTCCTGCTGGAAATGCTCGCCATCCCCAGCCCCACCGGCTTCACCGACACCATCGTGCGCTACGTTGCCGAGCGCCTGGATGAACTGGGCATCCCCTTCGAGCTGACCCGTCGCGGCACCATCCGCGCTACCCTCAAGGGCCGCCAGAGCTCGCCTGACCGTGCCGTTTCGGCGCACCTGGACACCATCGGCGCCAGCGTCCGCCAGTTGCAGGACAATGGCCGCCTGGCCCTGGCGCCGGTGGGCTGCTGGTCGAGCCGCTTCGCCGAGGGCAGCCGGGTCAGCGTGTTCACCGACACCGGCGTGTACCGCGGCAGCGTACTGCCGCTGATGGCCAGCGGGCACGCCTTCAACACCGCCATCGACCAGATGCCGATCAGCTGGGAGCATGTGGAGGTGCGCCTGGACGCCTACTGCACCACCCGCGCCGACGCCGAAGCACTGGGCATCGCCATCGGCGACTTCGTCGCCTTCGACCCCTTGCCGGAGTTCACCGAAAGCGGCCATATCAGCGCACGCCACCTGGACGACAAGGCCGGTGTCGCTGCGTTGCTGGCGGCGCTCAAGGCCGTGGTCGAAAGTGGCCGGCAGCCGCTGATCGACTGCCACCCGCTGTTCACCATCACCGAGGAGACCGGCTCGGGTGCCGCGGCCGCCCTGCCCTGGGATGTCAGCGAATTCGTCGGCATCGACATCGCACCCGTGGCACCGGGACAGGCATCCAGCGAGCACGCGGTGAGTGTGGCGATGCAGGACTCGTCCGGGCCCTACGACTATCACCTGTCGCGCCACCTTCTGAAACTGGCCGGCGACCGCGACCTGCCGGTGCGCCGCGACCTGTTCCGCTATTACTTCAGCGACGCCCACTCGGCGGTGACCGCAGGGCATGATATCCGCACCGCCCTGGTGGCCTTCGGCTGCGATGCCACTCACGGCTATGAGCGCACCCATATCGACAGCCTGGCGGCGCTCAGCCGGCTGCTGGGCGCCTACCTGCTCAGCCCCCCGGTGTTCGCAAGCGACTCGCAGCCGGCCAGTGCGTCTCTGGAGCGCTTCAGCCACCAGCTGGAGCACGATGCGCAGATGGAAAGCGACACCCGGGTGCCGGCGGTGGACAGCCTGGTGGGCAACAAGGGCTGAGAGCAATCTGCAGGAGCGGCGCTGCGCCGCTCCTGCACAGGCTTCCTACGCCAATCGACTGCGCATGACAGAGGATTTCACGTAGCATGCGCACATCCCCATCACCACTGCGCAAACCCATGCTGATCCCCCACGACCAACTCGAAAGCGAAACCCTCACCCGCCTGATCGAGGACTTCGTCACCCGCGACGGCACCGACAATGGCGACGACACGCCGCTGGAAACCCGAGTGCTGCGGGTACGCCAGGCGCTGGCCAAGGGGCAGGCGTTCATCCTGTTCGACCTGGAAAGCCAGCAATGCCAGTTGCTGGCCCGGCATGAAGTACCACGGGAACTGCTGGAGTAACGGCTCATCAGGCTCGCTGCTTCTCCAGTTCCAGGGCCTTGATACGTTTGTAGACTTCTACCCGGTGCACCTCCACCTCTCGAGGTGCGCAGATGCCGAAGCGCACCTGGCCGTTCTCCACCGACATCACCTGAATCCGGATGCCCCCGTCAATGACGATGACCTCGCCCACTTCGCGTCCGATAACCAGCATCTCCGTTGCCTCTCGCTCAAGGGAAAATCGGAGACTGCCTCGCCAGCTTTCGCCTACTCAATCCTTCGCCGCAGAAATAGACATTTCCTACTTGTGAAGGTAAAGAAAGCCTACAGAAATTCTCTGATTAGTTAGCTTTACGTGACTTTGCCCGCATTTTGACCGCCATGTCCGCCATTTCGTCGTATAGCCGCTCAGGTGCCTGACACTTGAGTTTCCAGGCCTGACGCCCGGCTTCATGGGGAAGGATCAGGAACTCGTCGGCAGCCACCCGCTCATGAATATACTCGGCGATGTCGGCCGCATTGATCGGCGAGCCTTCCAGCAACTTGCCCACTTGCGCCTTCATCGCCGGGTCCGGCCCACGGAACGAGTCGAGCAGGTTGGTGTGGAAAAACGACGGGCACACCACATGCACCGCCACCTCCACCTGGCGCAGCTCCACCAGCAGGCTTTCGGACAGCGCCAGCACACCGGCCTTGGCCACGTTGTAGTTGCTCATGCCCGGCCCCTGCATCAGCGCCGCCATCGAAGCGATGTTGATGATCCGCCCGCGGCTGCGTTCGAGCTGTGGCAGGAACGCCTTGCAGCCCTTGACCACGCCCATCAGGTTGACCGCGATCTGCCAGTCCCAGTCTTCCAGGGACAAATCGGCGAAGAAGCCGCCCGAGGCCACCCCGGCGTTGTTGACGATCACATCGATGCCGCCGAACTTTTCCTCGCAGGCCTGGGCCAGGGCTGTGAGCTGGCTGTAGTCGCGCACATCGCAGCGCTGGATGAAACCGTCGCCACCGGCCTGGCGCACCAAAGCCAGGGTTTCGCGCAAACCCGCCTCATTGACGTCTGCCAGGGCCAGCTGCCAGCCATCACGGGCCCAGCGCAGGGCAATCTCGCGGCCAAGGCCGGAGCCTGCGCCAGTGATCATCATTCGGTTGTGCATGGTGGAGCGCCTTGAACAGTGGGAATGACTGGAGTCTAGCCACAACACCCTGGCTGCCGGTACGGCATCAAATTGCTGAATACGCCAGTATCGGGTGGCAAGCAATTCAATCGCCAGGCAGGCTGATTGAATTTTTAGCCAAGGGCACCGGTCGGAACCATTAAGCGGCTACCGCTGCGCTCCAGCCCTTCCATCACGCAAGGACTCCGCCATGACCACGATCCTCATCATCATCCTGATCCTGCTGCTGATCGGTGGCTTACCGGTCTTCCCTCACTCCCGTTCATGGGGTTACGGCCCGTCCGGCATCATCGGCGTGGTGCTGGTGGTCCTGCTGATTCTCTTGTTGCTGGGCAGGATATGAACCTGCCTTGGCATGACGCTCAGGCCTGAGCGCGGCTGCCCAGATAGTGCTCCAGGTCTTGCATAACCGCATGCAAGACCTGGACATCACGGTGCAGTCGCTCAAGATGCAAGGGTTCGCTCGCACAACTGGCCTCTAGCCGCTCGCAGGCGCTGATCAGGTCGCCCGCGCGCAAGATGCGTGCGCCGCCCTTGACCCGATGTGCCAAGGCAGCCAGGGCCTTTGGGTCCTCGCCTGACTCCGCCAAGCGGGTCAGATCATCACGATTGCTGCGACGCAGATCGGCCAGCACTGCCTCCAACGCGCCCTGGTCATTGTCCGCCAACTGTCGCAGATGCTCGAAATCGAATACCGCCTTGCGCGCCTCCCCATCCGGCAGCCGCTTGCCCTGCCGGGCAACACTGCCGCCCAGTGCGCCAATCAGTGCCTGCAATCCGAGGGGTTTGAACAGGCAGTCATCCATGCCTGCAGCACGGCAGCGCCGCCGTTCGTCCGCCAACGCGCTGGCGGTAAGCCCGACTAGCCGACACGCTGTCCGGCCCCTGCGCCGCTCATGCAGGCGAATCGCCCTGGCCAGGCCGTAGCCGTCGAGTCGCGGCATGCTGCAATCGCTGATGACGACATCGAAGTGCTCGTTCAACCACAGCCGTAGGGCCTGCGCCCCATCTTCGGCAACCCGGGCCTGATGCCCCAGGTAGTCGAGCTGCTGAGCCAACAGCACTCGATTGGCCGGGTAGTCGTCCACCACCAGCACGCGCAGCGGTAGTTCATCCACCGGGACATCGCTGGGTGGTGCTACCACAGGCACTGACAGATCCAGCGGGTGGATCGGCAGCTCGAGGTGGATTTGCGCCTGGGTGCCCCTGCCCAGCTCGCTGTTCAACTGCAAGTGGCCGCCCATCAACTGGCACAAGCTGTGGCAGATGCCCAAGCCAAGCCCCGTGCTGCTGCGCGGCGACTGGCACTGGTTGCTGGCCTGGCGAAAGGGCTGGCCCAGCTGGGCCAATTCGGCCTTGGCAATGCCGATACCGGTGTCATCGACGATCAGGCGCGCCACCAGGCAATCGCCGCGGGGCTGAGCAAAAATGCTCACCTGTACCCGCCCCTGCGGGGTGAACTTGATCGCATTGCTCAACAGATTGGCCAACACCTGCCGGAAGCGCACCGGGTCAAGCAGCACCGGGCGGTCAACCTCGCCCTCAACAGTGAGGTCGAGCCGCAATCCCTTGCCACGGGCCTGTTGGTCGAACAACTGGATAACCTGCGTCACTTGTTCGCGCAGGCATGCCACGGTCGGCGTCAACTGCAACTCGCCCGCCTCGATGCGGGTTACGTCGAGGATATCGCCGATCAGTTCCTGCAGTCCCCGGGCAGCGTCGGCGGCCACCTCGATGGCCAAATGATCGAGCACGCCCTGGCCCGCCTTGCGCTGGGCAAGCTCCAGCATGCCCAGCAGGGCATGCAGCGGCGTGCGGATTTCATGGCTCATGGCTGCCAGGAAATGGGTCTTGGCGTGGTTTGCCGCCTCGGCCCCTCTCTTGGCCCGCCGCAGCTGCACCTGCAGACGGCGCAGGTAGCGGATCCACAGCAACGCCACGACCAGTGCAGCAAAAGCGCCGAGAAATCCCAGCAGCAGGTGGGTCCGGTACCGCTGCCAGGCACTGGCGGCAACGATCAGCGGGCTGCGCCAACGCCGGACCAGCGCATCGATTTCGCGCGGGGCCAGGTCGAGCAACGCCTTGTCGAGGATGCTCTGGAGATGGACCGCCCCTGGGCTGCTGGCGAACGCGAAATGCGCCGCTGGCAAGGCCAGGCTGCTGATTCGCAGCCGCCCCGGGTACCAGCGCGCAACCAGCAACCGGGCCTGGTCGAGAGGAAGCACGGCTGCCGCGACCCTGCCGGCGGCCACCGCGTGCACCGCCTCCAGCGCACCACTGACCGGTGACTGCAGGACCCTCGGGTACGCCTGGGCCAGCAGCTCCTGGGCCACGCTGCCTTCCTCCAGTGCCAGCCGGCGCCCGTCCAGTTGGGCCAGATCATCTGGCCGCTCGGCGTGCCCCTGCATCACCAGCACATACGCAGAGCTCAGATAGCCACGACTGAATCGCAGGCGCTCTCCACGCGCCGGGCTGTAGGGCAGGCCGGCAATCAATTGTGCCTTTCCCATGAGTACCTGCTCGACCATCTGTGCCGCGGTGCCGCCTGCCTCGGCCTGAAACTCCAGGCCCGTTCGCCGGCCAAGCAATTGCAACAGATCGAGGCTCAGCCCTTGCAGTTGCCCTTTACCATCGCGGTAGCTCAAGGGCATTGCCTGCTCATTCACCAGCACTTTGATGCGTGGGTTTTCGGCCAGCCAGTGCTGCTCGGCATCGCTCAGCGGAATGCCTGGCGACCTGTGCACGACAGCAGGTCGTGCATGCCAACGCTCGTGAACATCCGCATGCTGATCGCCGAGGCCTTCCAGTACTCGATCAACCAGGCCGATCAACGCCTTGTTGTCACGGGCCATGGCAAAACCGACAGCTTGGCGCGCCAGGGCTGCATGGCCAATTTCTTCGGCACCGTTCCATTGATTGCGGCCCAGGAGATAACGGCTTCCCAGCGTGCTGCCCAGATAAAGGTCGGCATCACCCAGCGCGAGCGCCGCCAAGGCACTGAAGGGCGAGGGATGGAGCTGGATTTCGGCCAAGGGATACAACGCCTGAACCTGTTGACGCGGACGGTACCCGTCGACCAGCGCCAACCTGAAGCGGGCGCCGCTGCGGATCCGCTCCCGCGCATGCTGCTGCGGGACGATCAGCAAGGGGCGGTCCTGGGCATAGGGCGCTGACAGATGCAAACCTGCCTCGAGCGCCTGCTGCGGGCTGACGGACCCGAGCAGGTCGATACTGCCTTGGCGCAGGGCAGCGGCCGCCTCGGCGAACGATGCAAACACCTGCAGCTGCACTTCAAGACGCAGTTGGCTCGCCAGCAGCCCGACGTAGTCGGCGGTGATGCCCTCATACGCCTGCCCCGTGGTGAGCATGTCGAACGGTGGGTTGTCACGGGCGATCACGCCCAGGCGCAACTCGCGGTGCTCCCACAGCCAGCGCAGCTGCGCGTTGTCCAGGACCGGCGGCAGCGTCTGCGGGGCGGGACGCGCATGCAGTTGCACGGCGGCGCAGGTTGGCAGGTAGCTCAGACACCCCAGTATCCCTATCAGCAAGGCACGCAGGAACACGGGACTACAGCGCTCAGATGAGCGCGTTGCGACGGGCGAAATCCGCCAGGTCGATCAACGAGCTGAGTCGCAGCTTTTCCAGCAGGCGAATCTTGTAGGTGCTGATGGTCTTGTTGCTCAGCAACATGGCCTCGCCGATGGCCTTGTTGCTATAGCCTCGCGCCAGGTGCTGCAGGACCATCAGCTCGCGATCGGTCAAACTGGCGATGCACTGTGCCTCGGTTGTCTGCAGGTCCTGGCGGTTGACCGAGCTGAGCGCAACTTCGGGAAAGTAGCTGTAGCCAGACAGCACGGCGCGCACCGCTTTGCCGAGTTCATCGAGGTCATCGGTTTTGGACACATACCCAACGGCCCCGGCCTGCATGCAACGCAATGAGTAGGACTCGGCCAATTGCGAGGTCAGTACCACGATACGCGTGCGCGTCCCCAGCGCCTTGATCCGGGCGATCACTTCCAGCCCGTCCAGGCCCGGCATGGCGATATCGAGAATCACCAGGTCCGGCGCCTGCTCACGGGCCAGGCGCACCGCGTCGATGCCATTGTCGGCCTGGCCGATGATCTCCAGGCGTTGCTGGCGCAGCAGCATGCAGACGGTGCTGCGGATGAAGGGATGGTCGTCGACCACCAGGGCTGTGTGCATAGTGTTACCTCACGAATCGCACCGAACGGCTACAACTCGGCGTCAAACACCACGGTGACTTGGCCGTGATAGGTGCTGCCGGTGTGGCTGAGCATTCCCTGGACATCGGCGCGAGCCACTTCAAAATGCAACTGGCCAGGCCGGTTGACCGTTGGCTGCACCGATTCGAAGTTCAGCGCCTGCGCTCGACCACTCGGTAGTGAAACACGCTGTACGCCATTGGTCTGGTGCTGGATGCCACCGGGCAAACTGAGAGCTACATCCACCGGCACACTATGGCTGGCCGCATTGCGTATTCCACATCGGTCACCCATGTAGTGCTCACAGAGTTTGTAAACCTTGAATGGGCCAGTCGACCAGATCCGGAATGGGAGATCTCGATACAGCCGCTGCGGTGATCTGCCGCCTGCCTGCCAAGCTTGCCAGCCATTTCTCGGTTCGAGGACGGCACGTTCGGAACCTGGTGGGAACTCAAGGTGAAAATCGTGCTGGACGTCCAATTCGAAGTTGACCGTAAGGGTGTTGCCACTGAGATTCTCAACGTTGCTGCCAAAGTCGAAATCACCGCCGGGGCCAATCGTGAATACCGTGCTGCCATGGTAGATCCCGGATGTGAGCCGATAGGCCGGTGGGATTTCCAGGCGAAAACCTGCACCCATTTCCGGCACTTCCAGACGCGTCCCGGGCAGTGGCTCCGCGCTGACCGCCCAGCATGGCGATGGAGCAGTAGGATCCGTCAGCCGCCAGTAGGCCTCTACCCCATAGGAGATATTCCTCAGGTACTGGGGCCTGCATCCTCCACTGGGCCGACTGTCGAGTGGGTTGTTGACGAATGCGCCATTGTTCATGCCAACAATATGAATGAGTTCCCAAAAGAAGCTCACCTGCCGCGCCTCCCCCGTTTCTTGATGATAAACGTCAACCTGTCGTTTCCCCGGCGCACGCAGGTAGAAACCATCGCGTACATCCGAAGTATCCTCCCTCAGGGTCTTGGCAAAGGTGATAGGCAGCACGCTCGTCTCAGCCCAACCGCATGTAAACGGATACCGTCGGCACAGGCCCGAGGGAGGCGTGGTGTTCTCGAAGCGTCCTGAAACCCCACCGCGATACTGGGCCGAAATGGTGATTTCCAGTGCATGCGTCATGGGGGTCGCCAAAGCGAGTGCCCAAGCGAGACGGCGCAATACCTTCGCCGTAAAGGCTACGCAAACGCTCATCCCTCCAGTACCTGTGCTTGACGCTTGGCACCTTCATGCAACTCGAATTGGTGAACCTTGGTCGGGTGCCCTTCGAATTGGCGATGGCGTCCAGGCAGCAGATGATGCTTCGTGGCGGACTCACAGTCCTGACCTTGAGCCCGGCATTGTCGAAAATGATCAAGCACCACAGTACTGTTGCCTTCATTGGCAACGCTTAGCGTTCCCCCTTGGCGCAGCACATGGGTCTTGTAACGGGTTTCCTTAGGCCGTACGAACAACAGCGAGCCATAACCCGCCAGCAGGTTGACCCCAGCCTTGAGGCTGTCCCGGTACTTCTCAGCCTCCTGCTCATCCACCGCGAAACCATCGTCCAGCTCCGGCAGCACCGGCACGAAGCGCAGACGGAAATACCGCTCCTGCTCCCGTGAGCCACGGTAAAGCAGGCGTACCGCCTGCATGCCCTGGGCCGGTACGATCAGCCGCGCCGGGCTGGCGACCAAGCCACGCTGCTCCAGTGGCAGCCCATCGGTCTCGATTTCACGGGCAACGCCAGCTGCGTCATACACCAGCTCGGCGACGCTGACCTTGACGAAAGCAGTGGTGTCGCCGCTGTTGCGTACCCGCTTGAGCAAGGTGCTCTTGTCCCCGTCAAGGTAGTCGTAAAGTGCGCCGACATTGAGTTCGGGGGCGGCACTGGCGACCAGGGGCAGCGCCAGCAGTGTCGAGGCCAGCAGGCGGAAAATAATCATGATGCGAACTCCGTGCGTCATTGACGGGAAAGTATTGATGGGAGTGGCTCTGCGGTCATTGCCAAACCAGCGGGATCCTTCCCACACAGCACCCAGAAACGTCCTAAACCGCAGTAGGCCTTTGCCCTGAGTAGCGCTATCGCCCCGAGCATTGCCTTGCCGGCCGGGTTAACCCTGCCCGTTGCGTGCAAACGCTTCGGCCTGCACCACGCCAGGTGCACAGCGCTGGTCGCCGGCCAGCAGCACGTCGTCCTCGCGCTCCAGGGTGTTGATATCCAGGCGGAGCAGGCACACCGGCTGCCCCTTTTGACGGATCTCCAGCGTGGGGGTCGACTCGCTCATTTCGACCGCGAAGAAACCATCGGCCTCGCTGACACCGCGGCTGGCATGGTTGATCACCTGGGCACCGCGCAGCGGCCGCCCCTGTCCATCAAGCAGCCGCCCCAGCACCGTCACCGTGCGCAACACCCGCAGTTGACGGTATTCGATGCCGCCGCGGTTGAGGTGATAGTCCAGGCTCGAAGGCTGGATCACCGCGGCGTTGGCCGCGCTATCCTCGAAGTCGAACTGCACATGCCCTGCCTTGTAGGCTGCCACCGGGATCACATTGCGCCCTGGGTGCAAGCTGGCGGTACTGCCGTGACGGTCGTCGGCGCGTAGCTTGAGGCCGTCGATGTCGGTGTCCACATCAACGATGAGCCCCGCCTGGTGAGGCAGGTACTGGCCACTCACCGCTGCCCTGCCCGCGCCCACGGCGATCAGGCTTTCCAGGTTGATGCCACCACTGAAGTCGCCGTTGTACGACGAGCGCTGGACATAGGCATCACCGTGCAGCAACTGGTTCTCGAACTGCGTGTCACCGCCCAGCCCTGCGCCATAGCGATCCGCGCTGACCGTGGCGCCCACACTGCGCAGCGGGCCGATGTCGACATCCTGCTGGTAGGCCAGCGAGGCGTTGAGGTCGCGCCCACCCTCTCGCGAGGTCCGGCTGCCGACACTGGCGGATACACGCCGGCCGCTGCCGCCCCCCAGGCTCATGCTCAGGCTCAGGTTGACCCCTCGGCTGCGGGAGTCGCCCGTGGCCGCCGTACCTGGACGATCGAACAGCGACAGTCGCCAGTTGGCGTCCGAGCCCAACAGACGACCGTAGTACGACCAACCCAGGTCCAGGCCAGTACCTGCATTGGCGCCTTCAGCATGCGCAAGCCGCACGCTGACGGTGTTGCGTGGGTCGAGACGGTGGCTCAACGACAGCGACGATTGTGTCTGGCGCGCCTGGAATGATCGCGACGGTTCATCGTCAAAGCGGCTCCAGTCGGGACGCGCCAGCCAGGTTCGGCTGTGGCTGGCAACCAGCGAGCCACTGTCGTAGGCATGGATCAGCTGCAAGTCGTAGCCGTTGCCCTGGCCTTGGGTCTGGAACAGGTTGGCGTACAGCTTGAAACGCTCACGCAGGTCCCAGTCCAGCGAGGTACCGTACTGCATGGCGTCATCGACACGCTGTGCCGACAAGCCAAGGATCGCCCGTGGATGCAGCATGTAGTTGGCCAGCACGCCAGCGGCGAGGCTGTCGTCGGTGTCACGCTCCCAGTTGCTCAGCAACGTACTCTGGCGCCCCAGGTAAAGGTTGTAGCGCCAGGGCGCATCGGTACTGCGCCAGTTGCTGGGTTTGTAGATGAATTCCTGAGTACGCGAGGTTTCCTGGCCGTCTTCGACCAGGCGTACCTCGACTTCGTAGATGCCTCCGGGCAGGACCTTGGTGTCGAGGGTCTGCAATCCAGGCTGCACCGGTTGGCTGTTGATCAGCACGCCGTTGCGGTAGACCTCGGCGACGGCGGGACGATTGGGGGTAACGTAGATCGGCGTGGCACTTGGTGCGCCAGTGTCGATGGCCAGGCTGTCGCTGCTGCCCAGCATCAAGCCGAGGGTGGTATCGGCCGTGCTGCCCATCAACCGTGGCTGGCGGGTCAAGCCCTGGGCGCTGGGGGTGAAGTAGCCCAGCCGATAGAACTGGTTTTCCACCAGGCGTTCGGCATACAACTGGTCGACCCGGTGGCGCGTGCCCTGGCGGCTGTCGCTGCCCCGGTCGAGCTGGCCGTCGGCCAAGGTCGTCCAGTTGCCCACGCTGCCCTGGCCCTGCAAGGCATAACGACCACTGGTGGCATGGCCGTCATTGACCAGGTTGAGCTGATTGCGCAGCAGCAGCCCATAGCTGCCCTGCTCCGGCTGACGATGAAAACGTTCACTGACATCGGCGATCTCGGCCTGGTCGGTCAACAGCGACAGCTGCGAATTCACCAGGCTGTAGTGCATCGCGCGCAGGCCGTCGGGGCAATCGGCGCGGCAGTCACCCAAAGGGCGGCCGTCAATCAGGCGCTCACGCCAGCGGCGGCGCAGGCTTTCCGGCTCACGGCTGTCGAGGGTATCGGTGAACTCCAGCAGTTGCACGCGCTGGTCGCGACTGAGCACCACCATGGCATCACCGAGATAGCGCCCATCGAGGTCGACCCGGACCGCCAGCGGCACATCGAAAAAATGCGCTTCGAACTCACGCGGCAGGCCCTCGACAGCGCTCAGGGCAGTACCGGCTGCCTGGCCGGCGGGCGAATGAACGGCCAGCCAGGCCAGCAGTGGCAACCAGCGGCCTATGGCCGCCAAGGTGGAATGATTGGTCATGAGGCGTCGCTTGCAGGCAATACCCACCCGCCCCTCGGCGGGAGCCGAGGGTCAGGGGGAACAACGGATGAACGAAGAGGGAGGGCTCAGGGTGCGGCGGTTTCGAAGATCATGCTCACCAGGCCCTGGTAGTTGCCAGGCACATAACCGGTGGCCGGCGCGGGCTGGGCCGCCACCTCGAAGCCGATGATCGCGCCCGGTGCTGCCTGGGTGGCGCTGACGACTTCGATCGGGGTGGTCTGCAGCACGGTGTCGCCGACCTTGACGTCGAGGCCGATGTTTTCGGTGCCACTGGCGATGACCGCCGGCGATACCAGATAGGCGGTAATCGGGCCCACAGTGCTCTTGACCTGCAATTCCTTGCGGATCGGATCGAGCTTGGCCTGATACGAGTTCCAGGCCATTTCCTGCGGGTCGTTCATCCAGTTGCCGCCCACCGGCTCGACGAAGAAAGCGTCGGTCGGCACCTGGGCGGTTACCAGGACCTGCTTCTCGATCGGGTCCACCGCAAAAGCGGAACCCGCGAAGAACATGGCCAGGGGAAAGGCGAGTAACGTACGTTTCACGAATCTGATCTCCTTGAAGTGGTCAATGCCTGCCGGCGCATAGCCAGCGGGTGAGGAGAAGTATTGGTGAACACATCGCGGCGATGACTAAGACCGTTCCGAGCGGGCCTAAGAAATTTCCTAGCGGCAGGTAATTCGACAACTCTGGAAGCACAATGCCCCGGCATGGGCCGGGGCATTGTGTGTTCAGCTCAAGGTATCAGTGCGATACCGCGCCACTGGCCCCAAGGCCCGTCTGCGAGCGGACGAACTGCGGGAAGAACAGCGCACGTTCGTTCTCGGCGGCCTTGGACTTGTCGGTGACCGAGAAGAACCAGATGCCGGCGAAAGCGATAATCATCGAGAACAGTGCCGGGTACTCGTACGGGTAGATGGCTTTCTCATGACCGAGGATCTGCACCCAGATGGTCGGGCCGAGGATCATCAGGCCCACCGCACTGACCAGGCCCATCCAGCCACCGATCATGGCGCCGCGGGTGGTCAGTTTCTTCCAGTACATCGAAAGCAGCAGCACCGGGAAGTTGCAACTGGCGGCGATGGAGAAGGCCAAGCCAACCATGAAGGCGATGTTCTGCTTCTCGAACAGAATGCCCAGGCCTATCGCCAGCACGCCCAGGGCGACGGTGGTGATCTTCGACACGCGGATCTCGTCCTTGTCGTTGGCCTTGCCCTTGCGCCAGACACTGGCGTACAGGTCATGGGACACCGCCGAGGCACCGGCCAGGGTCAGGCCCGCGACCACTGCGAGGATGGTGGCGAAGGCCACTGCCGAGATGAAACCGAGGAATACGCTGCCACCCACCGCGTCGGCCAGGTGTACTGCCGCCATGTTGTTGCCGCCGATCAGGGCGCCAGCGGCGTCCTTGAAGTCCGGGTTGGTGCTGACCAGCAGGATCGCGCCGAAGCCGATGATGAAGGTAAGAATGTAGAAGTAACCGATGAAACCGGTGGCGTAGAGCACCGACTTGCGGGCTTCCTTGGCGTCGCTGACGGTGAAGAAGCGCATCAGGATGTGCGGCAGGCCGGCGGTGCCGAACATCAGCGCCAGGCCCAGCGAGAAGGCCGAGATCGGGTCCTTGACCAGGCCGCCCGGGCTCATGATCGCCTCGCCCTTGGCGTGCACCTTGATCGCCTCGGAGAACAGGGTGTTGAAGTCGAAGCCGACATGCTTCATCACCATCAGTGCCATGAAGCTGGCGCCGGACAGCAGCAGCACCGCCTTGATGATCTGCACCCAGGTGGTGGCGAGCATGCCGCCGAACAGTACGTAAAGGCACATCAGGATGCCGACAAGGATCACCGCCACATGGTAGTCCAGGCCGAACAGCAACTCGATGAGTTTGCCGGCCCCGACCATCTGGGCGATCAGGTAGAACGCCACCACCACCAGCGAACCGGAAGCCGACAGGGTGCGGATTTCCTTCTGCCCGAGGCGATACGAGGCCACGTCGGCGAAAGTGTACTTGCCCAGGTTGCGCAGGCGTTCGGCAATCAGGAACAGGATGATCGGCCAGCCAACCAGGAAACCGATGGAGTAGATCAGGCCATCGTAGCCGGAGGTGAACACCAGCGCGGAAATTCCCAGGAACGAGGCTGCCGACATGTAGTCACCGGCGATCGCCAGGCCGTTCTGGAAACCGGTGATCTTGCCGCCGGCGGCATAGTAGTCGGCCGCCGACTTGTTGCGCTTGGAGGCCCAGTAGGTGATACCCAGGGTGAAGGCGACAAAAGCCACGAACATGGCGATGGCAGCAACGTTCAGCGGTTGTTTCTGCACCTCGCCGGTCAGGGCATCGGCGGCCCACACGGCGGGTGCGAAGGCACCGCAGGCCAGGACGGCCAGGGTTTTGGCGTGTCGGATCATTGCTTGGCCTCCTCGAGGATCGCCTTGTTCAACTCGTCGAATTCGCCGTTGGCGCGGCGCACATAGAGCGCGGTGAGCACGAATGCCGAGAGAATCAGGCCGACCCCCAGGGGGATGCCCCAGGTGATCGACGAGCCGGCGCTGAGCTTGGCGCCGAGCAGGTGCGGGCCATAGGCGATGAGGAGGATGAAGGCGCAATAGAGGCCGAGCATGATCGCCGAGAGGATCCAGGCGAAACGCTCGCGCTTGGTGACCAGTTCCTTGAAGCGCGGACTGTTCTGTATCGATTGGTAAATGCTGTCGTTCATTGTTTTTGTCCTAGCAGCACAGATTAGGGAGAACCCGACTCCACTTTATGCTGCCGCTGGACGCCAACCAGACGACCTTAGTCTTAGATGCAACGGTGTTTTGCAAAATTTGCAACAACCGCAAACGCATCGCGGGGCTAGCCCGCTCCCATTGTTCGTGGGAGCGGCGGTTCGCCGATGCGACTTGCCCCGCGATTCGACCAGCGCTTACTTGCCGGTCCACTCCTTGACCCGCTCCGGATGCTTGGCCACCCAGTCCTTGGCTGCAGCCTCCGGCTTGGCGCCTTCCTGGATCGCCAGCATCACCTCGCCGATCTCATCCTTGGACTGCCACTGGAACTTCTTGAGGAACTCGGCCACTTCCGGGGCCTTGCTCGCCAGTTCCTTGCTGCCGATGCTGTTGACGGTCTCGGCAGCGCCATACACGCCTTTCGGATCCTCGAGGAACTTCAGCTTCCATTTGGCGAACATCCAGTGCGGCACCCAGCCGGTCACGGCGATCGACTGTTGCTTGGCGTAGGAGCGGCCCAGTTCCGCGGTCATCGCCGCGCCGGAACTGGCGGTCAGCTTGTAGCCGGTCAAGCCGTAGTCCTTGATCGCCTGATCGGTCTTGAGCATGACCCCCGAGCCGGCATCAATACCGACGATCTTCTGCTTGAAGCTCTGATCGGTCTTGAGATCTTCGATACTGTTGGCCTTGACGTATTCAGGGACGATCAGGCCGATCTTGGCGTCCTTGAAGTTGGGGCCGTAGTCGACCACGTTGTCCTTGTTCTTGGTCCAGTACTCGCCATGGGTCACCGGCAGCCAGGCCGAGAGCATGGCGTCGAGCTTGCCGGTGGCCACGCCCTGCCACATGATGCCGGTGGCCACGGCCTGCAGCTTCACGTCATAGCCGAGTTTCTGCCTGATCACTTCGGCGGCCACGTTGGTGGTGGCGACGCTGTCGGACCAGCCATCCACGTAACCGATGCTGACTTCCTTGGCCATCGCCTGCGCAGTACTCATGGCCAAAACCAGGGCGGTGCCCACGCCCAGGAAACGTCGCATTCTTGTAATAGTCGCCATCAAAGCATCCCTCGTCAGGTCTTGGAGATTGCATCATCGACTTGCCGGCACCTGCGACCTGCTCTGTCAGCGACCTTCAGCGAGCGATCAGCGACAGCACTGTGCCATTAGCGCCATGCGAGCATGGCGGTCTGCGCGATCCTTGCATGCCAAACGCTTGGCGCCGGGCTACTATCACTGGCCTTCGGGGCTGCTGTGCGGCCCCAGTTCCCGAATACGACGATGGACCGCCCGATGTTGCGCACGATCTACCTGCTCGCCAGCCTGCTCGCCTTCCTATGTCTCACAGCCCTCTGGTATGGGCTGGGCAAGCCGGTGCACCTGCCCGACGCCGCCAGCCCTGCGCACAAGCTGCAGTGCGCCTCGTACACCCCGTTCGACAAGGACCAGTCTCCCTTCGACCAGCCGTTCCGCCTGCGCCCGGCGCGCATGGACGCCGACCTGGCGTTGCTCAGCAAGCGTTTCCAGTGCATCCGCACCTATTCGATGACCGGCCTCGAGGCGATCCCGGCGCTGGCGCGCAAGCACGGGCTGAAGGTGATGCTCGGCGCCTGGGTCAACGCCAACCCGGTGGACACCGACAAGGAAGTCGAGCTGCTGATCGCCGCGGCCAACGCCAACCCCGACGTGGTCAGCGCAGTGATCGTCGGCAACGAGGCGCTGTTGCGCAAGGAAATCACCGGCGAGCGCCTGGCCGGCCTGATCGACAAGGTCAAGCGCCAGGTCAGTGTGCCTGTGACCTACGCCGATGTCTGGGAGTTCTGGCTGCAGCATCCGCAGATCGCACCGGCGGTGGATTTCCTGACCATCCACCTGCTGCCCTACTGGGAAGACGACCCTCGCGGCATCGATGCGGCGCTGGCCCATGTCGCCGAGGTGCGCCAGGTGTTCGGCAACCGCTTTGCGCCCAAGGACATCCTGATCGGCGAAACCGGCTGGCCCAGCGAAGGCCGCCAGCGCGAAACCGCCGAGCCGAGCCGGGTCAACGAGGCCCGCTTCATCCGCGGCTTCGTTGCCCTGGCCGAAACCAACGGCTGGCGCTACAACCTGATCGAAGCCTTCGACCAGCCGTGGAAGCGCGCCAGCGAAGGCGCCGTGGGCGGCTACTGGGGGCTGTACGACGCCGACCGCCAGGACAAGGGCGTGCTCGAAGGGCCGGTGAGCAACCTGGCATTGTGGCCACAATGGTTGCTGGCCAGCGTGATCCTGATGCTGGCGGCCCTGGCCCTGGCCGGGCGCCCGGCCGACCAGCGCGCCGCTCTGCTGTTGCCGTTGCTCGCGGCCCTGGGCGCTGGCTGCCTGGGGCTGTGGGGTGAGCTGATGCGCACCAATGCCCGCTTTGCCGGCGAATGGCTGTGGACGTTTGCCCTGGTCGGCCTGAACCTGCTGGTGCTGGCCCACGGCGCGCTGGCGCTGGCCCGCCGTGACGGCTGGCGTCAGCGGCTGTTCGCCTGGTTCGAGAAGCACGCGGGCACAGGGTTGCTGGCGGCAGGGTTCGCGGCAGCGGTGAGCATGCTGGCGATGGTATTCGACCCGCGCTATCGCAGCTTCCCCAGCGCGGCATTGCTGCTGCCGGCAGTGGTCTATCTGTTGCGACCGGTACCGGCGCGGCGAGCGGAGGTGGCGCTGCTGGCCTTCATCGTGGGTGCCGGGGTGGCGCCGCAGTTGTTCCGCGAAGGGCTGCAGAACCCGCAGGCGTGGGGCTGGGCGGTGGTCAGCGTATTGATGGTCGGAGCGTTGTGGCGCAGCCTGAGGTTGCGCCCGGCGTGAAACCGAGCGCGAGGACTTCTTCCTCGATTCGCCGGCAAGCCGACTCCCACAGAAAAGCGCGTCAGACCTTGTGGGAGCCGGCTTGCCGGCGATGGGCCGCCCAACGGCTGCGCATTTACCGTACCAGCCGCAACCCCGCCAGGACCAACGCAAACACCGCGATGCTCGCGGTATACAGCACCAGCGCCGGAACCCCGAGCGCCAACGCCAGCACCGCCAGCCACCAGCCGCCCCGCCCCGGCAACAACTGACAGACCAGCGCCAGGCCCAATGCCCCCCAGGCCATGACCTGGAAATGAATTCCCAGCCCGAGCAACGATCGCGCCTGGCATTGCCAGATGTCCCCTGGCGCACTGCACAACCCGACCCAACGGGCATCCTCCATCAACCCATAACGCACGCCATAGCTGGCCGCCAGCCACAGGAGCAGACCCACCAGCAGGACAAAGAGTGGCCAGGTACGAGACATCCGGTTCTCCAACAGCGGTAATGGAAACGCTGCATGATCCCTCACAGGGGCGCTGAAAGGCAAAATCATGGCCCCGCAGCTATGTTGCACAAGACAAACGTTGGCTGGCGCGGCAACATCTGGTGCGACGAACGACAGGGCGACGGGCAACTTTGTCCAGCCTGTCGTGGTCCTAGCCTGCGTAATGCACGACCTTGCGTTTTCCTTGGGGGACTTCATGCTTCGATCTTTGCGTCTCGCCGCCCTGCTAGGTGGCCTGCTCATGGCGGCGGCCGCCTCGGCGCGGGATATTGATGCCGCGAGCTACGGTTACCCGTTGACCAACCCGTTCGAGGCGACCATCGCCACCACGCCGCCGGAACAGCGCCCGACGCTGCCCAGCGACGATGACATCGACCAGGCCGACTACAGCCTCACTCTGCGCCCGGAACGCGAGTTCACCCTGCCCGACAACTTCTGGTCGGTGAAGAAACTGCGCTACCGCCTGGCCAGACAGGACCACGAAGCGCCGCTGATCTTCCTGATCGCCGGCACCGGCGCGCCGTACTCCAGCAGCATCAACGAATACCTGAAGAAGCTGTTCTACCAGGCCGGGTACCACGTCGTGCAACTGTCCTCGCCCACCAGCTGGGACTTCATGAGCGCCGCCTCGCGCTTCGCCACCCCCGGGGTGTCGAGCGAGGACGCCAAGGACTTGTACCGGGTCATGCAGGCGGTACGCGCCCAACAGGCACGCCTGCCGGTGAGCGAGTATTACCTGACAGGCTACAGCCTGGGTGCGCTGGACGCGGCGTTCGTCAGCAAGCTCGACGAAACCCGCCAGAGCTTCAAGTTCAAGCGTGTGCTGCTGCTCAACCCGCCAGTCAACCTGTACACCTCGATCACCAACCTGGACAAGCTGGTACAGACCCGGGTCAAGGGCATCGACCGCAGCACCACCTTCTATGAACTGATGCTGGAAAAGCTCACCCGCTACTTCCAGGACAAGGGCTACATCGACCTCAACGATGCGTTGCTCTACGACTTCCAGAAGTCGCGCCAGCACCTGTCCAACGAGCAGATGGCCATGCTCATCGGCACCTCGTTCCGCTTCTCGGCCGCCGACATCGCCTTCACCTCCGACCTGATCAACCGTCGTGGGCTGATCATTCCGCCGAAGTTTCCGATCACCGAGGGCAGCAGCCTGGAGCCCTTCTTCAAACGCGCCCTGCAATGCGACTTCGACTGCTACCTGACCGAGCAGGTGATCCCCATGTGGCGTGCGCGCACCGACGGCAACAGCCTGCTGCAACTGGTCGACCAGGTGAGCCTGTACGCGCTGGAGGACTATCTGCGCGACAACCCGAAGATCGCCGTGATGCACAACGCCGACGACGTGATCCTCGGCCCCGGCGACATCGGCTTCCTGCGCCGGGTGTTCGGCGAACGCCTGACGCTCTACCCCCATGGCGGCCATTGCGGCAACCTCAACTACCGCGTCAACAGCGACGCCATGCTGGAGTTCTTCCGTGGTTAACAGACTGCTGCTCGTCACCGCCCTGCTCGCCAGCGGCTGCGCCCTGGCCGAGGAAGTCGCGCCGCGTGCCAGCGTGGTGGAGGCCGACAAGACCGAAACCCTCACCGTGGAGGCCGACGGCTTCGTCGATCCACTGCGCGAGCTGAAATTCAACCCCGGCCTGGACCAGCGCGAGTTCGAACGCTCGACCCTGGCCGCGCTGAACATCTACGACCCGCTGGAGTCGCTGAACCGGCGCATCTACCACTTCAACTACCGCTTCGACCAATGGGTGTTCCTGCCGGTGGTCGACGGCTACCGCTACGTCACGCCCGGCCTCGTGCGCACCGGGGTGAGCAACTTCTTCAACAACCTGGGCGATGTGCCCAATCTGTTCAACAGCGTGCTGCAGCTCAAGCCCAAGCGTTCAGCGGAAATCACCGCGCGGCTGATGTTCAACACCATCATCGGTGTCGGTGGCCTATGGGACCCGGCGACCAAGATGGGCCTGCCTCGGCAGAGCGAGGACTTCGGCCAGACCCTGGGCTTCTACGGGGTGCCGGACGGGCCGTACCTGATGCTGCCGATCCTCGGGCCGTCGAACCTGCGCGACACCACCGGGCTGGTGGTGGACTATGTGGGGGAGAAGGAAATCAACTACCTGAACGTGCCCGACACCGCCAGCGACCACCCGGAACTCACCGTATTGCGGGCAGTGGACAAGCGCTACACCACAAACTTCCGTTACGGGCAGACCAACTCGCCGTTCGAGTACGAGAAGCTGCGATACGTGTATACCCAGGCGCGCAAGTTGCAGATCGCCGAGTGAACAGGGGCCGCTGCGCGGCCCTTTCGCCGCGGTTCGTCGCCACGACAAGCCGGCTCCCACAGAGACAATGCATCCCTTGAGGCCAATGCAGTAGCTGTGAGCGCCGGTATAGGAAACCTCAAATCCCCAGGAACTGGCACAGCTCCCGCTTCTTGGCCAAGGCGTCATTGCGCCCCAACTCGATCAGTTCGCTGCAATAGCTCGCCTCGAACAGCAGGTAGCTCAGCACCCCTGCCCCGCTGGTCTTGGTCGCCCCCGGCCCGCGCAGGAACAGCCTCAGCGCCGCCGGCAGCTCGCGGCGATGACGGGCAGCAATCTCGTCCAGCGGCTGGCTGGGCGCCACCACCAGTACCTCGATCGGCGCCAGCCCCAGGCGCCGGGCGTCCAGGTGCGCCGGCAGCAGGTGGCTGAGGTGATTGAGCCGCTGCAGCAACTCGATATCGTCCTCGAGGCTGTCGATGAAGGTGCTGTTGAGCATATGTCCGCCGATCTGCGCCAGGCTCGGTTGCTGTCCGCTGAACACGCGCTGGGTCGGCAAGGGCGGCGAGGGTCGCTGAGGGTTGCCGCTGACCCCGACCACCAGCACGCGACTGGCCCCCAGGTGCAGCGCCGGGCTGATCGGCGCCGGCTGGCGCACCGCGCCGTCACCGAAGTACTCCTCGCCCAGGCGCACCGGCGCGAACAGCAAAGGAATCGCCGAGCTGGCCAGCAGGTGGTCGATGGTCAGCGGCGTGGGCATGCCGATGCGGCGGTGGCGCAACCAGGGTTCGATGGTGTCGCGGCCCTGGTAGAAGGTCACCGCCTGGCCGGACTCGTAGCCGAACGCGGTCACGGCGATGGCGCGCAACTGATTGGCCGCCAGTGAGTGAGCGATGCCGTCCAGGTCCAGATGCTCGTGCAACAGGCGGCGCAATGGGCGGCTGTCGAGCAGTGCCACCGGCACCTGGCCGCCGAGCCCCAGCAGGCTGTGGCCAACGAAGCGGCTGGCCTGGCGGATCACGCCTGGCCAGTCGCTGCGCAGCACCAGGTGGCTGCGAAAGTTCTGCCAGAAGGCCGTCAGTTGCTGCACCGACTCGGCAAAGCGGGTGGCGCCGCTGGCCAGCTTGACCGCGTTGATCGCGCCGGCCGAGGTGCCGACGATCACCGGAAAAGGATTGGCGGCGCCCGGTGGCAGCAGTTCGGCAATGCCGGCCAGCACGCCGACCTGGTAGGCGGCGCGGGCACCGCCGCCGGAGAGGATCAGGCCGGTGGTTGAGGTCATGCATCCTTCCTGGAGTCAGTGGTTGCCAGTACCGGCCCTGTCGCGGGGCAAGCCCGCTCCCTAACGCTTTTTCTTGTCGTACAGCCGTGGTTCGCCTTCAGGCCGCGATTTGAAGCGCCGATGCGCCCACAGGTACTGCTCCGGGCACTCGCGCAGCACACCCTCGACCCACTGGTTGATGCGCAGGCAGTCGGCCTCCTCGGTTTCGCCGGGGAAGTCCGCGAGCGGCGGATGCACCACCAGGCGATAGCCGCTGCCGTCCTCCAGGCGCTTCTGGGTGAACGGAATCACCCGCGCCTTGCCCAGCCGGGCGAACTTGGTGGTGGCGGTGACGGTGGCCGCGGGAATACCGAACAGCGGCACGAAGATACTTTGCTTGATGCCGTAGTCCTGATCCGGCGCGTACCAGATCGCCCGCCCCTTGCGCAGCAGCTTGAGCATGCCGCGCACGTCGTCGCGCTCCACCGCCAGCGAGTCGGCGTTGTGGCGCTCGCGGCCGCGGCGCTGGATGAAGTCGAACACCGGGTTGCCATGTTCGCGGTACATGCCGTCGATGGTGTGCACCTGGCCCAGCAAGGCAGCGCCGATCTCCAGGGTGGTGAAGTGCACGGCCATGAGAATGGCCCCCTCTCCTTCACGCTGGGCGGCCTGCAGGTGCTCGATGCCTTCGATGTGCGCCAGCCGCGCCAGTCGGGCCTTTGGCCACCACCAGCTCATGGCCATCTCGAAGAAGGCGATGCCGGTGGAGGCAAAGTTTTCCTTGAGCAGGCGCTGCCGTTCGTCGCCGGACAGCGCCGGGAAGCACAGCTCCAGGTTGCGCGCAGCGATACGCCGGCGCTCACCCGCCAGCCGGTACATCACCGCGCCCAGGGCGCGCCCCAGCCCCAGCAAAGCCCGGTACGGCAGCTGGGCGACCAGCCACAGCAGGCCCAGGCCCAGCCACAGCCCCCAGAATCGCGGGTGAAGGAAAGAGGATCGAAAACGCGGGCGTTCCATTGAAGCTTCCGGCAAGACATGAGCCCGGCATTCTACATCGGTTGCGGGCAAACGGTCTTATCGCTATAAGTCAGGGCACTTTTTTCGCAACAAGCCGTCTATGCAGACCATGAGCCCCAACCCGACACCCGATAACGCACCCGTGTTCCAGCTCAAGGGCAGCATGCTTGCCATCACCGTGCTGGAACTGGCGCGCAACGACCTCGAATCCCTCGACCGCCAGCTGGCGGCGAAGGTCGCGCAGGCGCCGAATTTCTTCAGCAACACACCGTTGGTGCTGGCCCTGGACAAGCTGCCCCATGACGAAGGCGCCATTGACCTGCCCGGATTGATGCGCGTGTGCCGTCACCATGGCCTGCGCACCCTGGCGATCCGCGCCAGCCGCATCGAGGACATCGCCGCCGCGATCGCCATCGACCTGCCGGTGCTGCCGCCGTCCGGCGCCCGCGAACGGCCGCTCGAGCCGGAGCCCGAGGTGAAGAAGCCCGAGCCCGCGCCAGCGCCGCCAGCTGCGCCGGCCGAACCCGAAGTTCGCCCGACGCGGATCATCACCTCGACGGTGCGCGGCGGCCAGCAGATCTACGCCCAGGGCGGCGACCTGGTGGTGACCGGCTCGGTCAGCCCCGGCGCGGAACTTCTCGCCGATGGCAACATCCATGTGTACGGCGCCATGCGCGGCCGTGCCCTGGCCGGCATCAAGGGCAATACCAAGGCGCGCATCTTCTGCCTGCAGATGACCGCAGAAATGGTCTCCATCGCCGGCCAGTACAAAGTGTGCGAAGACCTGCGCCGCGACCCGCTGTGGGGTTCGGGCGTACAAGTCAGCCTGTCCGGCGACGTGTTGAACATAACCCGTCTTTAACGGATACTTGCCGGCATTTTTAGCGCAACTTTTTTCCCGTTGCCGTTTTTTGTATTTGCAGGGACGTCTGTCCCGAATTATTTAGGGGTGAAACACCTTGGCCAAGATTCTCGTGGTTACTTCCGGCAAGGGGGGTGTGGGCAAGACCACCACCAGCGCCGCCATCGGTACCGGCCTCGCACTGCGCGGGCACAAGACGGTCATCGTCGACTTCGACGTCGGCCTGCGTAACCTCGACCTGATCATGGGCTGCGAACGCCGCGTGGTGTACGACTTCGTCAACGTGGTCAACGGCGAGGCCAACCTGCAGCAGGCCCTGATCAAGGACAAGCGCCTGGAAAACCTGTTCGTGCTGGCCGCCAGCCAGACCCGCGACAAGGACGCGCTGACCAAGGAAGGCGTCGAAAAGGTATTGATGGAGCTCAAGGACCAGTTCGACTTCGTGGTCTGCGACTCGCCGGCCGGTATCGAGAAAGGTGCGCACCTGGCGATGTACTTCGCCGACGAAGCCATCGTCGTGACCAACCCGGAAGTCTCGTCGGTACGTGACTCCGACCGCATGATCGGCCTGCTGTCGAGCAAGTCGCGCCGTGCGGAACAGGGCGAAGACCCGATCAAGGAACACCTGCTGATCACCCGCTACCACCCCGAGCGCGTCGAAAAGGGCGAAATGCTTGGCGTCGAGGACGTCAAGGAAATCCTTTCGGTCGAACTGCTGGGTGTCATCCCCGAATCCCAAGCCGTGCTGAAGGCCTCCAACCAGGGTATCCCGGTCATCCTCGATGACCAGAGCGATGCCGGCCAGGCGTACAGCGACACCGTCGACCGCCTGCTGGGCAAGCCCAAGCCACTGCGGTTCATCGAAGTGCCGAAGCAAGGATTCTTCGCGCGCCTGTTTGGAGGCAAATAAACCATGAACCTTTTTGACTTCTTTCGTGGCAGACAGAAACAGAGCAGCGCGTCGGTAGCGAAAGAGCGTCTACAGATCATCGTGGCGCACGAGCGTGGCCAACGCAGCACCCCGGACTACCTGCCTGCCTTGCAGAAGGAGCTGGTCGAGGTGATCCGCAAGTACGTCAACATCGGCAACGACGACGTACAGATCGAACTGGAAAACCAGGGCAGCTGCTCGATTCTGGAACTGAACATCACCCTGCCTGATCGCTGATCGCGCAGCTGGGTGTAATCATTGGGGCTGCTTTGCAGCCCATCGCCGGCAAGCCGGCTCCCACAGACAACGCGGGATCCTGTGGGAGCCGGCTTACCGGCGATGGGCCGCAAGGCGGCCCCAGTGCTTTCTGCCATTTCACCGAGACCTAGCAATGCCGCTGTCGAACATCCAGATCCTTCACGAAGACGCCGCCGTCCTGGTGATCAACAAGCCGACCCTGCTGTTGTCGGTGCCGGGCCGCGCCGAGGACAACAAGGACTGCCTGATCACCCGCCTGCAGGAAAACGGCTACCCGGAAGCGCTGATCGTCCACCGCCTGGACTGGGAAACCTCGGGGATCATCCTGCTCGCCCGCGACGCCGACAGCCACCGCGAACTGTCACGCCAGTTCCACGACCGCGAGACCGAAAAGGCCTATACCGCGCTGTGCTGGGGCCAGCCCGCGCTCGACAGCGGCAGCATCGACCTGCCCCTGCGTTACGACCCGCCGACCAAGCCGCGCCACGTGGTCGACCATGAGCAGGGCAAGCATGCCCTGACCTTCTGGCGCATCGTCGAGCGCTGCGGCGATCACTGCCGGGTCGAACTGACGCCGATCACCGGGCGCTCGCACCAGCTGCGCGTGCACATGCTGTCGATCGGCCATCCGCTGCTCGGCGACCGGCTGTACGCCAACCCCGAGGCGCTGGCGGCCCATGAGCGGCTGTGCCTGCATGCCTCGATGCTGAGCTTCACCCATCCGGTGTCTGGCGAACGCCTGAAATTCGAGTGTCCGGCGCCGTTCTGAGACTCGGGCCCGATCGCGGGGCAAGCTTGCTCCCACGCTTCGCGATAGGGCTGACACAATTTTTCGAGCATTTACGCTAAACTCGCGCCACTGCTGTCTGGAGTGACTTATGCGCGATGCCCTGAACGCCGGCCTGATCGAATTCCTCAAGGCCTCCCCGACGCCCTTCCACGCCACCGCCAGCCTCGCGCAACGCCTCGAGGCCGCCGGCTACCAGCGCCTGGACGAGCGCGACAGCTGGGCCACTACGCCTGGTGGTCGCTACTACGTGACCCGTAACGATTCCTCGATCATCGCCATCAAGCTCGGCAAGCATTCGCCGCTGATCGGCGGTATCCGCATGGTCGGCGCCCACACCGACAGCCCATGCCTGCGGGTCAAGCCGCAGCCCGAGCTGCAGCGCCAGGGCTTCCTGCAACTGGGCGTTGAAGTCTATGGCGGCGCCCTGCTAGCCCCTTGGTTCGACCGCGACCTGTCGCTGGCCGGCCGGGTCACCTTCCGCCGTGACGGCAAGGTGGAAAGCCAGCTGATCGATTTCAAGCTGCCGATCGCGGTGATCCCCAACCTGGCGATCCATCTCAACCGCACCGCCAACGAAGGCTGGCAGATCAACCCGCAGACCGAGCTGCCACCGATCCTGGCACAGGTCGCCGGCGACGAGCGCATCGACTTCCGCGCCCTGCTCACCGAGCAGTTGGCCCGCGAGCATGACCTCAACGCCGACGTGGTGCTGGATTACGAGCTGAGCTTCTACGACACCCAGGACGCCGCGTTGATCGGCCTGAACGGCGACTTCATCGCCGCCGCCCGCCTGGACAACCTGCTGTCGTGCTACGCCGGCCTGCAGGCGCTGCTGAACGCAGAAGGCGACGAGACCTGCGTACTGGTGTGCAACGACCACGAGGAAGTCGGCTCCTGCTCGGCCTGCGGCGCCGATGGCCCGATGCTCGAGCAGACCCTGCAACGCCTGCTGCCCGATGGCGACGACTATGTGCGCACCATCCAGCGCTCGCTGATGGTCTCGGCCGACAATGCCCACGGCGTGCACCCCAACTACGCCGACAAGCACGACGGCAACCACGGGCCCAAGCTCAATGCCGGCCCGGTGATCAAGGTCAACAACAACCAGCGCTACGCCACCAACAGCGAAACCGCCGGGTTCTTCCGCCACCTGTGCATGGCCGAGGAAGTACCGGTGCAGAGCTTCGTGGTGCGCAGCGACATGGGCTGCGGCTCGACCATCGGCCCGATCACCGCCAGCCACCTGGGCGTGCGCACGGTGGATATCGGCCTGCCGACCTTCGCCATGCACTCGATCCGCGAGCTGTGCGGCAGCCATGACCTGGCCCACCTGGTGAAGGTGCTCGGCGCCTTCTACCGCAGCCGCGAACTGCCCTGACGGCCAACCCGCTCCCACGCGACCCCGTGGGAGCGGCGGTGCGACTTGCCCACCGCCTGCCCCCGGTCAATCCGCCTCGCTTGCAAAGCACTATGCTTGATACATGGCCCCCAAAACAGAAGGATGCTGTCCATGTCATCGCCGTTCCTGTCCCTGTTCGTGCCGGTGTTCCTGTTCCTGATGCTGCTGACCATCGGTTTCAGCCTGCGCGAGCGCAATGTCGGCGTGCTGATGATGTGGATCGGCACCCTCGGCATTTTCGGCCTCACCTGCTGGAAGATCCTCGAGAAACTGCCGTCGTAAACCTCTACACTCGGGCAAACGTTTGACCTGAGGTAGATTTCCCGGTGCCAGCCCTCCTGCGTTGCATCACGCTGCTGTTCCTTTTGCTCGCCACCCCAGCGCATGCCGCCGGCCTGCCCGGCCTGCTCGGTTCCAGCACGCCCGCCCAGCCCGAGGCCAGCGAGCCCTTGGGCAAGTCCCTGGACGAGGTGATCAAGAACCTGGAAAACGACCAGCAACGCGCCAAGCTGCTGGCCGACCTGAAAAAGCTGCGCGACGCCACCCGGCAATCGCAACCCACCGTCGAACAGGGCGTGCTCGGCCTGATCGGCGGTGCCCTGCATGATTTCGAGAAACAGTTCAGCGGCGATGCCAGCCCGTTCAAGCGCTGGTCGCTGGAAATCGACCAGGCCCAGGGCGAATTGGCCGCACTGGTGGTGCCGGTGCATCAATGGCCGGCGATCCTGTTCGGCTTCGCCGGAGTCATCCTGGTCTGGGGCCTGCTGGCCTATGCCTTCAACTGGATCGGCCACCGTGTGCGCCTGCGTTTCGGCCTGACCGAAGACCTGCCGCAGCACCCGCGGACCTGGGACCTGGTGCGCTTTGCCCTGCGCAAGCTGGGCCCATGGCTGGTGGCGCTGGTGTTCACCGTGTACCTGAGCTTCGCCCTGCCCTCCTCGCTGGGCAAGTCGATGGCCATGGTGCTGGCCTACGCGCTGGTGGTCGGCACCCTGTTCTCGGCGATCTGCGTGATTGCCTTCTCGCTGCTCGATGGCCCACATCGCCACCGTGCCCTTCACATTCTGCGGCACCAGGCGTTCCGCCCGCTGTGGCTGATCGGCAGCTTCGCCGCGTTCGGCGAGGCGATGAGCGACCCACGCCTGACCACCGCGCTGGGCAGCCACCTGGCCCACGCCCTGGCAACCCTGGCCAATGTGATCGCCGCGCTGTGCACCGGGCTGTTCATCCTGCGCTTCCGCCGCCCGATCGCCCACCTGATTCGCAACCAGCCCCTGTCACGGCGCCTGACCCGGCGCACCCTGAGCGACACCATCGAACTGCTCGGCAGCTTCTGGTATATCCCGGCGCTGATCCTGGTGGCAATTTCGCTGTTCGCCACCTTCGTCTCCGCCGGCGACACCAGCACCGCCCTGCGCCAGTCGCTGATGTGCACGGTGCTGGTGGTGGTGTGCATGGTGCTCAATGGCCTGGTCCGCCGCCATGCCGCCAAGCCCAGGCGCGCCAACAAGCGCCAGGCGGTCTACACCGAACGCCTGCGCAACTTCGGCTATGTCCTGGTGCACCTGTTCATCTGGCTGCTGTTCATCGAACTGGGCCTGCGTGTATGGGGCCACTCGATGATCAGCTTCGCCGAGGGTGACGGCCATGAAGTCAGCCTGCGCCTGCTGGGCCTGGCCGGCACGCTGATCGTCGCCTGGCTGGTGTGGATCCTCGCCGACACCGCCGTGCACCATGCCCTGGTGCATTCGCGGCGCGGGCTGGCCAACGCCCGTGCGCAGACCATGATGCCGCTGATCCGCAACGTGATGTTCGTGGTGATCGTCATCATCGCGGTGATCGTCGCCCTGGCCAACATGGGCATGAACGTCACCCCGCTGCTGGCCGGTGCCGGTGTCATCGGCCTGGCCATCGGTTTCGGCGCCCAGTCGCTGGTGGCCGACCTGATCACCGGCCTGTTCATCATCATCGAGGACTCGCTGGCCATCGACGACTACGTCGATGTCGGCGGCCACCTGGGCACGGTCGAGGGCCTGACCATCCGCACCGTGCGCCTGCGCGACATCGACGGCATCGTGCACACCATTCCGTTCAGCGAGATCAAGAGCATCAAGAACTACTCCCGCGAGTTCGGCTACGCGATCTTCCGTGTGGCCATCCCGCACAGCATGAACATCGACCAGGCCATCACCCTGATCCGCGAAGTGGGCCAGAAGCTGCGCAATGATCCGCTGATGCGCCGCAACATCTGGTCGCCGCTGGAGTTGCAGGGGGTGGAGAGTTTCGAGTCGGGCTCGGCGATCCTGCGTGCGCGGTTCAAGACCGCTCCGATCAAGCAGTGGGAGGTTTCGCGGGCGTTCAACCTGGCGTTGAAGCGCCAGCTCGATGAAGCGGGGTTGGATCTGGCGACGCCACGGCTGTCGGTGCAGGTGGTGACGGCTGGCGGAGGGGCGACGGCTCAGAGCAACGTTTCCAGCTAGATCGCATCGCGACCCGGCTTGCCCCGCGATGCTTTGTTACCCAGCCTCGGCGCGAATGCGGATCGCATCGTGCCGCCAGTACTCCAGGTCACAGTCGATCAGGTGCCCATGCTGGTCGCTGTTGACCCGGGTGATATGCAGCCCGGGGCTGCCAGCCGACACCTTCAAGGCAGCCGCCGCCTCCACCGGCAACGCCGTCGGCAGGATCTCGAAGCACACCTGCCCATAGTGAATCGCGTACTCCCGCGCATAGATCTCGGTCAGTGACCGGGCCAGGTCCAGCTCAAGGATTCCTGGGAAGTAGCGCGGGTTGAGATAGTGCTCGGCATACAGCACCGCCCGCCCGTCGATACGCCGCAACCGGCAGATCCGCACCACGCTGGACAGCGCCGGCAGCCGCAGGCGCGCGCAGATCGCCGCCGAAGCCGGCTGCAGCCGCGCCGACAGCAGCTGCGTACGCGGCTCGCGCCCCTGGTCTCGCACCATCGCATGGAAGTGGCTGCGCTCGATCAGGTCGTAGGTCAGACGCTCGGGCGCGACGAACCAGCCGCGCCGCTCTTCGCGGTAGATCAGGCCCATGGCCTCGAGCTGCACCAGGGCCTCGCGCAGCGTGATACGCGTGGTGTCGAACACCTCGCTGAGCCTGCGCTCGGCCGGCAGCTTGCCGCCGGGCGCCAGCAAGCCGTGTTCGATCTGCTCCTGCAGCGCGTGGCAGATGGCTGTTACCGCGCGCGGTGGCGTCGCTTGCATCAAAGGTTACCTATCTGGACTAGTCCAGCCCCGAAACGGGGCAGTTGGAGCGTAGTGCAAGCCTAGGCACGGCTGATGAACATCCTGTGACACAGGCGCCGCAGGGCACTTGCCAGATATGCCAGATCCGCGCCAGCCCACGCGAATCAAGGCTTTCGATCTGGTCTACGCTGTAGTTCCAGGGCCTTGGGCCTGCCACCCGCCCCCGCCCCTTACATCAAACTGTCACGCAACAGGCCTACCTTGGCGCAAGGTTTGCTGACCTAGACCAAGGGGTCGCAAGCACCGCTTCCGTTCATAACAACGAATGCAAGGCACCCACCAAAGGAGCTTCGGATGAAAAAGTTGTTCATGGCGTCACTGCTCGGTTCGGCCATCGCTTTTTGCACCTCGGCCATGGCCCAGGACCTCAAGGCCCTTGAAGACGCCGCCCGCAAGGAAGGCACGGTCAACAGCGTGGGCATGCCCGATGCCTGGGCCAACTGGAAAGGCACCTGGGAAGACCTGGCGAAAAAGTACGGCCTCAAGCACAGCGACACCGACATGAGTTCGGCCCAGGAAGTCGCCAAGTTCGATGCCGAGAAGGACAACGCCAGCGCCGATATCGGCGACGTCGGCGCGGCCTTCGGCCCGATCGCGGTCACCAAGGGCGTGACCCAGCCCTACAAGCCAAGCACCTGGGACCAGGTCCCGGCGTGGGCCAAGGACCAGGACGGCCACTGGGCGCTGGCCTACACCGGCACCATCGCCTTCATCATCAACAAGGATCTGGTGAAGGAAGAGGACCGCCCAAGCACCTGGCACGACCTGGAAAAGGGCAAGTACAAGGTCGCCATCGGTGACGTCGGCACCGCCGCCCAGGCCGCCAACGGCGTGCTTGCCGCCGCCATCGCCTACAAGGGCAGCGAAAGCAACATCGAGCCAGGTCTGCAACTGTTCACCAAACTGGCCCAGCAGAAGCGTCTGTCGCTGGCCAACCCGACCATCCAGACCCTGGAGAAAGGCGAGGTGGAAGTGGGCGTGGTGTGGGACTTCAACGGCCTGAGCTACCGCGAACAGATCGACCCGAAACGCTTCGAGGTGCTGATCCCCTCCGATGGCTCGGTCATCTCCGGCTACACCACCATCATCAACAAGTACGCCAAGCACCCTAACGCAGCCAAGCTGACCCGTGAATACATCTTCAGCGATGCCGGCCAGACCAACCTGGCCATCGGCCACGCCCGGCCGATCCGTGCCGAACACCTGAAGCTGCCGGCGGACGTACAGGCCAAGCTGCTGCCCAACGAGCAGTACAAGGCCGTCCAGCCAATCAAAGATGCTGCGGCCTGGGAAGCGACCTCCAAGGCCCTGCCACAGAAGTGGCAGGAGCAGGTGATCATCGAGATGGAATAAGGGGCAGATTCCCTTCTGCCTGAACCGGCCCTGTCGCCGGCAAGCCAGCTCCCACAGGGTCAGCGCAAGACCTGTGGGAGCTGGCTTGCCAGCGATGAGGGCGACGCGCTACCGACTGATACCCCTGCGGAGCCACCATGCAACACAACGTCATCCTGGTCCTGCTCGACGGCCTCAACCACCAGGTCGCCCACCACGCCATGGGCCACCTGCACGCCTATGTCGAGGCCGACCGCGCCGCGCTGTACCGGGTGGAGTGCGAGCTGCCGTCGCTGTCGCGACCGCTGTACGAATGCATTCTCACCGGTGTGCCACCGATCGACAGCGGCATCGTGCATAACAACATCAACCGCCTGTCCAACCAGCGCAGCGTGTTCCACTACGCCCGCGAGGCCGGCCTGGGCACCGCGGCGGCGGCCTACCACTGGATGAGCGAGCTGTACAACCGCTCGCCGTTCGACCCGCTGCGCGACCGCCACACCCATGCCCCCAAGCTGCCGATCCAGCACGGCCTGTTCTACTACGCCGACCACTACCCCGATTCGCACCTGCTGGCCGACGCCGAATACCTGCGCCGCCGCCATGCGCCGAATTTCCTTCTGGTACACCCGATGAACATCGACGACGCCGGCCACCGCCACGGCCTGGACAGCAGCCAGTACCGTAACGCCGCGCGCAGCGCCGACATCCTGCTGGCCGACTACCTGCCGCGCTGGCTTGAGGAGGGCTACCAGGTGCTGGTCACCGCCGACCACGGCATGAACAACGACCGCTCGCACAACGGCCTGCTCGCCGAGGAGCGTGAAGTGCCGCTGTTCGTGTTCGGCGAAGCCTTCAGCCTCGACCCTGCGGCCAAGCCGCTGCAGACCGAGCTGTGCGGCACGATCTGCGAACTGCTCGGCGCCGCCCACGACAAACCGGTCTGCCGGGAGCTGCTCAAGTGAATGCAAGCCATCGCGGCCGCTACCTGGCCCTGCTCTGCCTGCTGCCGTTCGCCGTGTTCTTCATCATTTTCCAGATCGCGCCGCTGGCCTGGGTCGCCATCAACAGCCTGCAAAGCGAGAGTGGCTGGGGCCTGGCCAACTTCAGCAAGATCTTCGCCTCGAAGTTCTACCTGCAGGCATTGCAACGCAGCCTGGAGATCAGCTTCTGGTCGAGCCTGTTCGGCATCGTCATCGCCACGTTGGGCGCCTATTCGCTGCGCCAGGTCGACTCGAAACTGCGCGACTTCGTCAGCGCCTTTGCCAACATGACCAGCAACTTCGCCGGCGTGCCCCTGGCGTTCGCCTTCATCATCCTGCTCGGTTTCAATGGCGCGCTCACCCTGCTGCTCAAGCAGATGGGGCTGCTCGGCGACTTCAGCATCTACTCCAAGACCGGCCTGATCCTGGTCTACACCTACTTCCAGATCCCCCTGGGCGTATTGCTGCTCTACCCCGCCTTCGACGCCCTGCGCGAAGACTGGCGTGAGTCCGCCGCGCTGCTGGGCGCCAGCCACTGGCAGTTCTGGCGGCACATCGGCCTGCCCGTGCTTACCCCGGCGCTGCTCGGCACCTTCGTCATCCTGCTGGCCAACGCCCTGGGCGCCTATGCCACCGTCTACGCCCTGACCACCGGCAACTTCAACGTGCTGCCGATCCGCATCGCCGGCCTTGTGGCCGGCGACATCAGCCTCGACCCGAACCTGGCCAGCGCCCTGGCGATGGTGCTGGTGGGGCTGATGACAGTGGTCACGGTGGCCCATCAATGGCTGCTCAAGAGGAGCTACCATGCGCGCTGAAAACAAGGCCGGCGGGCTCTACCACCGCGTGGTGGTCTACCTGCTGTTCCTCATCCTGCTGCTGCCACTTGCCGGCACCTTGCTTTATTCGCTGGCCACCAGCTGGTCGGCCACCCTGCTGCCCAGCGGGCTGACCTTCAAGTGGTATGTGGCCCTGTGGAGCGAACCGCGCTTTCTCGCAGCCTTCGGCCAGTCGCTGCTGGTGTGCGTGGGCGCGCTGGTGCTGTCGGTAGTGCTGATCCTGCCGCTATTGTTCGTGGTGCACTACCACTTCCCCAAGCTCGACGCCTTGATGAACGTGCTGATCCTGCTGCCGTTCGCGGTGCCGCCCGTGGTGTCTGCGGTGGGCTTGCTGCAACTCTACGGCAGCGGACCGATGGCCATGGTCGGCACGCCGTGGATCCTGATCGGCTGCTACTTCACCATCGCCCTGCCGTTCATGTATCGAGCCATCACCAACAACCTGCAGGCCATCAACCTGCGCGACCTGATGGACGCCGCCCAACTGCTCGGCGCCAGCACCTGGCAGGCGGCGCTCCTGGTGGTACTGCCGAACCTGCGCAAAGGCCTGATGGTGGCGCTGCTGCTGTCGTTCTCGTTCCTGTTCGGCGAGTTCGTGTTCGCCAACCTGCTGGTAGGCACCCGCTACGAGACCCTGCAGGTGTACCTGAACAACATGCGCAACAGCAGCGGCCACTTCAACAGCGCCCTGGTAATCTCCTACTTCGCCTTCGTGCTGGTGCTGACCTGGGTCGCCAACCGCCTGAACAAGGACAAGACCTGACATGAGCTTCGTCAGCGTACAGAAACTGCAAAAGAGCTACGCCGGCAGCCCGGTGTTCGAAAACATCGACTGCCAGATCGAACGCGGCGAGTTCGTCACCCTGCTCGGCCCCTCCGGCTGCGGCAAGTCCACCCTGCTGCGCTGCATCGCCGGGCTGACCCCGGTGGATAGCGGGCGGATCCTGCTCGACGGCCAGGACATCGTGCCGTTGAGCCCGCAGAAGCGCGGCATCGGCATGGTGTTCCAGAGCTACGCGCTGTTTCCCAACATGACCGTGGAACAGAACATCGCCTTTGGCTTGCGCATGCAGAAGGTCAAGGCCGACGAAAGCCAGGCACGGGTACGCGAGGTACTCGACCTGGTCGAGCTCGGCAGCTTCGCCACGCGCTACCCGCACCAGCTGTCCGGCGGCCAGTGCCAGCGCGTGGCCCTGGCCCGCTCGCTGGTCACCCGCCCGCGCCTGCTGCTGCTCGACGAGCCACTGTCGGCGCTGGACGCGCGTATCCGCAAGCACTTGCGCGAACAGATCCGCGCCATCCAGCGCGAGCTGGGGCTTACCACCATCTTCGTCACCCACGACCAGGAAGAAGCCCTGACCATGTCGGACCGCATCGTCCTGATGAACCAGGGACGCATCGTCCAGAGCGGCGATGCCGAAACCCTCTACACCGCGCCCGTGGACCTGTTCGCCGCCGGCTTTATCGGCAACTACAACCTGCTCGACGCCGACAGCGCCAGCCGCCTGCTGCAACGCCCGGTGGCCGCGCGCCTGGCGATCCGCCCAGAGTCGATCACCCTGAGCCTGAACGGCGAGCTGGATGGCGAGATCCGCAGCCACAGCCTGCTGGGCAACGTGATCCGCTACCGCGTCCATGTGCGCGGCGTTGAACTGGTGGTGGACGTACTCAATCGTTGCGCCAGCGATCTGCATGCGGACGGGCAACGGGTATCCTTGTCGATCGACCCCACGGCGCTACGGGAAGTGGCCTAAGGAGATTCAACGCATGGCACTGGCAATTTTCGATCTGGACGAAACCCTCATCCACGGCGACTGCGCGTCGTTGTGGAGCGAGCAGATGGCCCGGCTGGGCTGGGTCGATGGCAAGAGTTTCCTCAAGCGCGACCATGAACTGATGGAAGCCTACGGCAAAGGCCACCTGCAGATGGAGGACTACATGGCCTTCAGCCTGGAGCCGATTGCCGGGCGCACACTGGAAGAAGTGGAGCACCTGGTCGAGCCCTGGGTAGAGGATGTGATCGAGCCGATCATCTACGGCGACGCCTGCCGCTGCATCGCCGAGCACCGCCAGCGTGGCGACCGGATTCTGATCATTTCGGCCAGCGGCACCCACCTCGTCGGCCCAATCGCCGCGCGCCTGGGCGTGGACGAATACCTCGCCATCGAACTGGAAGCGGTCAATGGCGTGTTCACCGGCAAGACCCATGGCGTGCTCACCTACCGCGAGGGCAAGATCACCCGACTGCTGGAGTGGCTCGACCAGGAACAGGAAAACCTCGAGGGCGCGAGCTTCTATTCCGACTCGCGCAACGACCTGCCGCTGCTGCTGAAGGTAGATCACCCCTACGTGGTGAACCCGGACCCGGTGCTGCGCGAGCACGCGCAAACCAACGGCTGGCCCATTCTGAGCTGGTCTTGAGTATGATCGGGGGCACCTGAACAGAACAACAAGGATTGCCCATGCGTGCCCTCGCCGCCCTCAGCCGCTTCGTCGGCAACACCTTCGCCCTGTGGGTGCTGGTGTTCGCTTGCCTGGCCTTCCTTCAGCCGCAGTGGTTCATCGCCCTCAAGGTCGCCATCGTGCCGCTGCTGGGCCTGGTGATGTTCGGCATGGGCCTGACCCTCAAGCTCGACGACTTCGCCGCCGTCGCCCGCCAGCCATGGCGGGTGGCGTTGGGGGTAGTGGCGCATTTCGTGATCATGCCCGGGGTGGCCTGGCTGTTGTGCCAGCTGTTCCAGCTGCCGCCGGAAATTGCCGTGGGCGTGATCCTGGTCGGCTGCTGCCCGAGCGGCACGGCGTCGAACGTCATGGTGTGGCTGTCCAGGGGCGACCTGGCACTGGCAGTGGCGATCGCCGCGGTGACCACCCTGCTCGCCCCGCTGCTTACCCCGGCGCTGATCTGGTTCCTCGCCTCGGCGTGGCTGCCGGTCTCGTTCATGGACATGTTCTGGTCGATCCTGCAGTTGGTGATGCTGCCGATCGTGCTCGGCGTGCTCGCCCAGCGCCTGCTCGGCGCCCGCGTGCAGCTGGCGGTGCAGGTGCTGCCGCTGGTGTCGGTGGTAAGCATCGTGATGATCGTCTGCGCGGTGGTGGCGGTCAGCCAGGCGAAGATCGCCGAATCGGGGCTGCTGATCATGGCGGTGGTAGTGCTGCACAACAGCTTCGGCTTCCTGCTGGGCTACCTGACCGGCAAGCTGTGCAAGCTGCCGCTGGCCCAGCGCAAGGCACTGGCGCTGGAGGTGGGCATGCAGAATTCCGGGTTGGGCGCGGCCCTGGCGTCGGCGCACTTCTCACCCCTGGCGGCGGTGCCCAGTGCGCTGTTCAGCGTATGGCACAACATCTCCGGGGCTTTGCTGTCGACGTGGTTCAGGCGAATGGAGGAGCCTGCGCCCGAGGTAGAGAACATCGTATCTGCCAGAAATTGATGTTACCTGCCCCGGACTCATCGCCGGCAAGCCGGCTCCCACACCGACCGCATGAAGCCAGCCATGCGCTAACCCTGTGGGAGCCTGCTTGCCGGCGATGAGGCAACCACCGATCCTTGAAACTTGCCCCAGCCTCGGCAAATGGGCACTATAGTGCGCACTGTGAGGACGGCCTCACGACGCTGTGCGTGAACATACCGGGGACGGCCCCATCTTTGATAACGATGGAGAATCACCATGTCCTGGATCATCCTGTTCTTCGCCGGCCTGTTCGAAGTTGGCTGGGCTGTCGGCCTCAAGTACACCGACGGCTTCACCCGCCCCCTGCCCACCGTTCTGACGGTCGGCGCCATGGTCATCAGCCTCGGCCTGCTGGGCCTTGCCATGAAGGAGCTGCCGCTGGGCACCGCCTATGCCATCTGGACCGGCGTCGGCGCGGTCGGCACGGTGATCGCCGGGATCATCCTGTTCGGTGAATCCATGGCGCTGATCCGCCTGGCCAGTGTCGCCCTGATCATCACCGGCCTGGTCGGCCTGAAGGTCAGCGCCAGCTGACCTCCCTCCTTTTCCCTTAGCGCATGTCGCCGCGCAGCAGGCTCACCTGCTCGCGCAGCACTTCAGGCTGCGCCGCCTCCACTGGGATGGCGGCGCCGGCCACCAGGGTCACCCGCGACCACAGGCGCTTGAAGAAGCCCTTGTTCGGGTCACGGCTGAAGAAGCTACCCCACAACCCCTGCAACGCCAACGGGATCACCGGCACTGGCGTTTCCTGCAGGATGCGGTTCACTCCACCCTTGAACACATCGATCTCACCATCCGAACTCAGCTTGCCTTCGGGGAAGATGCACACCAGCTCGCCGTCGGCCAGGTACTGGGCGATACGGGCAAAGGCACGCTCGTAGGTGGCCTCGTCCTCGCCACGCCCGGCGATGGGGATGGCACCGGCGGTGCGGAACACGAAGTTGAGCACCGGCAGGTTGTAGATCTTGTAGTACATGACAAACCGGATCGGCCGGCGGATGGCGCCGCCGATCAGCAGTGCATCGACGAACGACACGTGGTTGCACACCAGCAGCGCCGCGCCTTCGTCGGGAATGCGCTGCAGCTCGCGGTGCTCGACCCGGTACATCGAGTGGCTGAGCAGCCAGATCAGGAAGCGCATGGTGAATTCGGGCACGATGCGGAAGATGTAGGCATTGACCGCAATGTTGAGCAGCGACACCACCAGGAACAGCTGCGGGATGCTCAGCTTGGCCAGGCTCAGCAGGACGATGGTGATGATCGCCGACACCACCATGAACAGCGCGTTGAGGATGTTGTTGGCGGCGATCACCCGGGCCCGCTCGCCTTCCGGGGTGCGCGCCTGGATCAGCGCATACAGCGGCACGATGTAGAAGCCGCCGAAGATGCCCAGGCCGACAATCGACAGCATGATCCACCAGGCCTGGCTCATGCCCAGCAAGGTCAGCCAGTCATGGGGCGCGGCTCCGACCGGGACGTCCCCCGAATGCCACCACCAGAGCAGACCGAACAGGGTCAGGCCGAACGAGCCGAACGGCACCAGGCCGATTTCCACCTTGCGCCCGCTGAGGCGCTCGCACAGCAGCGAACCGACGGCGATGCCTACCGAGAACAGGGTCAGCACCAGGGTGACCACGGTCTCGTCGCCGTGCAGCCAGTCCTTGGCGTAGGCCGGGATCTGCGTGAGATAGATCGCGCCGACGAACCAGAACCACGAGTTGCCGACGATCGAGCGCGATACCGCCGGGGTCTGGCCCAGGCCCAGGCGCAGAGTCAGCCATGACTGCTTGAAGATGTTCCAGTCCAGCTTCATCTGCGGCGCGGCGGCGGCGGCGCGGGGGATCCAGCAGCTGGCCAGGTAGCCCAGCACCGCGGTGCCCACCACCCCGGCGGCGGCCAGTACGGCGTGCTGGCTGGAGGACATCAGCATACCGGCGCCGATGGTGCCCGCCAGGATCGCCAGGAAGGTACCCATCTCCACCAGGCCGTTGCCGCCCACCAGTTCCTCCTCACGCAGGGCTTGGGGCAGGATCGAGTACTTCACCGGGCCGAACAGCGCCGAGTGGGTGCCCATGGCGAACAGCGCCACCAGCATCAGTTCCAGATGATGGGTGACGAAACCGGTCGCGCCGATGGCCATGATGACGATCTCGGCCAGCTTGATCGCGCGGATCAGGCGGTCCTTGGCAAACTTCTCGCCGAACTGCCCGGCCAGTGCAGAGAACAGGAAGAACGGCAGGATGAACAGCAAGGCGCAGAGGTTGACCCAGATCGAGCGGTCGCCCTCCAGGCTCAGCTTGTAGAGGATCGCCAGGATCAGTGACTGCTTGAACAGGTTGTCGTTGAAGGCACCCAGCGACTGGGTGATGAAGAACGGCAGGAAGCGCCGCTTGCCGAGCAGGGTGAATTGCGAGGGGTGACTCATCGTCCGTGTACCTGGTTGGGCTTTGTCATTGGAGGCACGTTCAGCGCATAAAGCCACAAATCTGCCCGGGAATGGACGATGAAGGCAAGCCCGTTGCTCCTTCCATAAGTTTCGGCTGCGCCACGCCTGTGGCAGAAGCAGCGGCTGTCAGTTCAGCGCCTGTCGCTCGACACGATGGAACGGCAACCGCGAAGCTGGCAGACTGCCGCCCCTCACCAACGCGCAAAGGTGCGCCACTTGGGGTCGAACTGGACAGGGATGAAGGCCAGCCATTGATTCAATTGAATACCCACAACGCCCGGCTCAAACGCACAGTGCGGGCGGCCAGCCACACCGCACGCACGGCGACGACCAAGCAGGAACTGCTGGCCGCCGTGGACGCCATGGCCGCCTTTTACGGCAACATGCAGTTCGACAACCGGGTGCCCTGGTTGATGGCCCTGCTCTGTGGACCACTGGCCATTGCCAGCATCGCAGGCTACTTGCAGGCGTACGAGCCGCTGCTGGCGCCGCTGGCCAAGCTGCTGGGCCAGAGCGTGCCGCAGCTTGCGTCCAACCTCACGCTCGGCCTGCTCGGTGGCGCTGCGTTCAGCCTGATCGTCCTTTATCAGCGCAGGAAGCTCATCCCCAAGCTTGCCTACGACCTGGCCGAGCGCTCCAGCCTGATCACCGCCGGCCTGCAGGAAATCCCGGTGACCGACAGCCAGTTGCTCAAGGGCCTGCAAATCGAGTTTCGCGACTATGTGCGCGGCAACCACAAGCGTTTCCTGCGCCGCGCCGTGCAGGGCCACTATCAGGGTCGGCTGCACAGCTTCAACTACCGCTGGTACCACCTGCATTACGTGGACAAACAGACCCACCAGGAAACCGAGTCCGATGGCAAGGGCGGCACGACCTCGAAAACCGTGACCTCCTACCAGGAATACGATCGCTACAGCCTGGTGATCGACTTCCCTTGGGTGCAGGGAATCGCCCTGGGTGGCGGCAGCGGCGGCCGCTCATCCATGGTCGACATGGAGCACCACTTCAAGACCGCCTCAAGCGACTTCGACCGCGCCTTCAGCCTCACTGGCAGCTCGGCCATGGCCTGCGCCCGCTTCGCCAAGCCGGTGACGGTGCTGCACCTGATCGACCTGCATCGCCAGCTTGATACGCCCAACCTGGAGTTCTCGCAGCACGGGCAACTGTGCCTGAGCTGCAACGACAACCCGCTCGCTTTCAAGCTGACTTGCGAGCTGTCCCGCGCGAGCGATTTCCGCTTGCTGATCGACCACGGCGTGCACCTGCCACAGCTCAGCGCTCTGCTCGACGCCGTGCACACCCTGGCCGAGCAGCACGACGACAATTTCACCGTGCCTACCCCGGCACAGCTACAGACGGAGCACTGACATGGACCTTTTCGCCCTTATCCTGCTCGCCGTGCTGATCGGCGTACCGCTGATCGTCATCAGCCTGCACAACGGCATCGTCGGCAACCATAACCGGGTCAAACGCGCCTGGGCCGATGTGCTGACCTATGAGCGGCAGAAGACCAAGGTGCTCGATGCGCTGCAAGAGCAGGCCGGCCTGTACCGCGACCATGAACAAGGCGTGCTGGCCGGAATCACCCGCCTGCGCAGCGCCATTGCCGAGCTGCCTGTCGAGGCGGACGGCAAGACCCTGGCCAAGGCCGAGGACGCAACCCGTTCGCTGCTCGGCGGGCTGCGCGTGGCCTTCGAGGCCTACCCCGACCTCAAGGCCTCGGAGCTGATGAACAACCTCATGCGCGAAATCGCCGAGCAGCAACAGAACGTCGGCGCGGCCATCGTGATTTTCAACGGCGAAGTGGAACGTTTCAACAACGGCATCCAGATGTTCCCAGGCTCTCTGGTCAACAGCGTGATGAACAAGCATGCGGCCGTCACCCCGTTCACCGATATCCAAGCCGCCAGCGCCTTCGACTACACACCCAACCTGTAAGGCCGATCAGCGCTGGGCAATGCACGGTGACACGAACAGCTCGCCGCGCCACGCCCCGCGCAGGGTCCGGCTGGCCACCAGCAGCCACAGCAGCGCCAGCGCCACCACCAGCACCTGACCGAACACCGTGAAGAAGCCCAAGCCCAGCCAGGCCGCCAGCTTCAACGTGGCCAGGCAGTACACGCCCAGCGGGAAGGTGAACCCCCACCAGCCCAAATTGAACGGCATACCCTGGCGCATGTAGCGCAGGGTGATCAGCACCGCCGTCAGCAACCACCACAACCCGGCACCCCACAGCACGATCCCGGCCACCAGCCCCAGTCCCCGGGCCACCTCGCCCAGGTTGCCCAAGCCATTGGCGGCGAACACTGCGGGGGCATCGCCACCGAGCACCAGCATGCCCAGCGCGCCGGTGCCGATCGGGCCCAGCGCCAGCCAGCTGGACGCGGCCATATTGGCTGGCGGCAGCTTATGCAGGGCCATGCGCAGCATGAGGATGGTGAGGATGCTGAATGCCACCGGCAGCGATACCGCCCACATCACATAGCTGGTGATCACCACCAGGAACTGCCGGTGCGCATCCACCAGGTGCGGCGCCAGCAACCCGCCACTGGCGGCGGCGACCTCCGCTGCCACCACCGGCAGCAGCCACACCGCGGTCATCTGGTCGATGCTGTGTTCCTGGCGGGTGAACATCAGGTAGGGAATGGCCACACCGCATAGCAGCGCCAGGCCCACGTCCAGCCACCAAAGCATTTCAACCCACGGCACCACGGCCTCACCCCAGCGCGCCAAGCCGAACACCAGGGCGCCGTTGAGGAGGGTGGCCAGGCCCATGGGGATGGTGCCGAAGAACATCGACACGGTGGAATGCGCGAAAATCCGCCGTGCCTCATCGAAGAACATCACCCAGCGGGCGCCGTACAGGACAGAGAACAGGGTAAACAGGCCGATGGTCAGCCACCACAGTCCCTCGGCCACGCTGTCCAATCCCGGCACCTGGACCTGATGAAAGGCCAGGGCCAGCACGCCGGTGCCCATGGTCGCGGCGAACCAGTTGGGGGTGAACTGGCGAATCACTTCACGGGGATGGGCCAACTGGCTGAACGGGCGCCAGGAAGGCGCGCGGGTCTGGGTGCATGGCATAAGGTGTCTCCTGCCCTTGTGTAAGGTAGAGATATCTTATGCCTGCATAGAATATCTATATAACGGGTAATTTCTCTATCTGTTATCGATTTTAAAGATATAGCAGCCAGTCCGGCACCTGGCATATGCTTGACCGCTGACAATGACAAGGATCAGTCAATGCTCCGCGCCCTGAAAGGCTATCCCGCCGCAGTTCGCCTGCTGTTGTTCACCACCTTCACCTTGACCATGGCCCGGGCCATCACCCTGCCCTATCTGGTGGTGTACCTGTCAACGCACCTGGGCCTGTCGGTCGGCCAGACCGGCCTGCTGGTCGGCGGCGCGATGCTCCTGGCATCCCTGCTCAGCCTCTACGGCGGACACCTGGTCGACACCCTGCGCAGCCATACGCTGATCGTCGCCTGCACCCTGGTGTTCGCCCTGGCCTTCGTCGGCATCGTGGCCAGTACCTCGGCTGCGCCGTTCTTCTGTTTCCTGGTGGTGGCCTACCTGGCCCAGACGGTGGTCGACATTGCCGCCAAGGCCGGGTTCTGCGCCCTGCTGCCAGAGAACCGACGCGGCGAAGTATTCGCCATCAAGTACACGTTCAACAACATCGCCTGGGCCGCAGGGCCGATGCTCGGGGTGATGCTGATAGAGGCGGACGACCACCTGCCGTTCGTGGTGTCGGCCTTGATCGGCCTCGGCCTGAGCCTGGCTTACTACCGCCTGGGCGAACGCAGCTTGCTGGGCCTGCGCGAGGCCGGGCAGGCGGCGAGCTTCGCCCAGGTCGGCCTGGGCATGCTGCGCGACCGGCGGCTGGTCTGCTTCACCCTAGGCGGCGTGCTCAGTGCTGTGGTGTTCGGCCAGTTCACCGCCTACCTGTCGCAGTACTTGGTGGTGACTCAGCACGATCCCGCCGAGGTGGCGCGCCTGGCCAGCTACCTGGTCACCACCAACGCCCTCGCAGTGATCGGCCTGCAGTACCTGATTGGCCGACGCATCACCCGTCAGCGCCTGATGCCTTGGCTGATGGCTGGCATGGCCATGTTCGTTGCCGGGTTGCTGGGATTCTCCGTGGCCGCTTCGGCGCTGGTTTGGTGTCTGGCCATGCTGGTGTTCACCCTGGGCGAGATCATCGTGATTCCGGCCGAATTCATGTTCATCGACCTGATCGCGCCGGAGCACCTGCGCGGGGTTTACTATGGCGCGCAGAACCTCTCCAACCTGGGCGCGGGGCTCGGCCCGATACTGGTGGGCCTGGCGCTGGGGCATGTGGTGCCGGTGACGGTGTTCTATCTGTTGATCGGGTCGGTAATGCTGGCGGCGCTGTTCTACTGGCTGGGGACACGCATGGCCCGACAGGCTTAGTTGGCAATACCCGCCCGTCACGGGGCCTGCGACGTCCTGCCACTGCGACCATCGTCGGCGCTGACGAACCGCGCCCTGCGTGCCAGACTGATTGATCGGGACCGCGTTTTCTTTTTTGCTCCGGAGTTTGCATGTCGTTGTCCAGCGGGCTGATCGCCGTGGTTGCCCTGGCCTATATGGCCATCATGTTCGCCATCGCCTTCTACGGCGACCGCCGCAGCACGCCGTTGCCGCCGCGCCTGCGCGCCTGGGTATACAGCCTGTCGCTGGCGGTGTACTGCACCAGCTGGACCTTCTTCGGCGCGGTCGGCCAGGCCGCCGAACAGCTCTGGGCGTTCCTGCCCATCTACCTGGGCCCGGTGCTGCTGCTCATCTTCGCGCCCTGGGTGCTGCAGAAGATGGTGCTGATCAGCAAACAGCAGAACATCACCTCGATCGCCGACTTCATCGCTGCCCGCTACGGCAAGTCGCAGTCCCTCGCAGTGGTCGTGGCGCTGATCTGCCTGGTCGGCGTGCTGCCGTACATCGCGCTGCAGCTCAAGGGCATCGTGCTGGGGGTGAATTTGCTGATCGGCGCCAATGCCGACGCCACTGGCAGCCGGGTGCAGGACACCGCGCTGGTGGTGTCGCTGGTGCTGGCGCTGTTCGCCATCGTCTTTGGCACCCGCAGCCTGGACGTCACCGAGCACCACCGCGGCATGGTCCTGGCGATCGCCTTCGAATCACTGGTCAAGCTGCTGGCCTTCCTTGCCGTGGGCGCCTTCGTGGTGTTCAACCTGTACGACGGCTTCGACGACCTGTTCACCCAGGCGCGGCAGTCCGTGCACCTGAACGACTACTGGGAAGAAACCATCAACTGGCCGTCGATGGTGGTGCAGACCGCCGTGGCGATGATGGCGATCATCTGCCTGCCCCGGCAGTTCCACGTCACCGTGGTGGAGAACATCGAGCCCCAGGACATGCGCCTGGCGCGCTGGGTGTTCCCGCTGTACCTGGCCCTGGCCGCGCTGTTCGTGGTGCCCATCGCCCTGGCTGGGCAGATGCTGCTGCCGGGCACGGTGATCTCCGACTCCTTCGTGATCAGCCTGCCGCTGGCCGAGGCCCACCCAAGCCTGGCCCTGCTGGCGTTCATCGGCGGCGCCTCGGCGGCCACCGGCATGGTCATCGTCGAGGCCGTGGCGCTGTCGACCATGGTCTCCAACGACATGCTGTTGCCCTGGCTGCTGCGCCGCAACAACGCCGAGCGGCCGTTCGAGGTGTTCCGCCACTGGATGCTCTCGGTGCGCCGGGTGACCATCGTGGTGATCCTGCTGCTGGCCTACGTCAGCTACCGCCTGCTTGGCTCCACCGCGAGCCTGGCGACCATCGGCCAGATCGCCTTCGCCGCAGTCACCCAGCTGACCCCGGCGATGCTCGGCGCGCTGTACTGGAAGCAGGCCAACCGCCGCGGCGTGTTCGCGGGCCTGGCCGCCGGCATCTTCCTGTGGTTCTACACCTTGGTGTTGCCGATCGCCGCCCACAGTCTGGGCTGGTCGCTGCAACTGTTCCCGGGCCTGGCCTGGCTGCACGGCAACCCGCTCAACTTGCCAATCACCCCGCTGACCCAGGGCGTGGTGCTGTCGCTGGCGGGCAACTTCACCCTGTTCGCCTGGGTCTCGATCTTGTCGCGCACGCGGGTTTCCGAGCACTGGCAGGCCGGGCGCTTCATCGGCCAGCAGACCAGCGCCCGCCCCTCCAGCAAACCTTTGCTGGCGGTACAGATCGACGACCTGCTCAAGCTCGCCGCACGTTTTGTCGGCGAGGAACGTGCCCGGCAGAGCTTCATCCGCTTCGCCTACCGCCAGGGCAAGGGCTTCAACCCCAACCAGAACGCCGACGGCGACTGGATTGAACACACCGAACGGCTGCTGGCGGGCGTGCTCGGCACCTCTTCGACCCGGGCGGTGGTCAAGGCCGCCATCGAAGGCCGCGACATGCAGCTCGAGGACGTGGTGCGCATCGCCGACGAAGCCAGCGAAGTGCTGCAGTTCAACCGTGCGCTGCTGCAGGGGGCCATCGAGAACATCAACCAGGGCATCAGCGTGGTCGACCAGAACCTGCACCTGGTGGCCTGGAACCGCCGCTACCTCGAACTGTTCAACTACCCCGACGGGCTGATCAGCGTCGGCCGGCCGATCGCCGACATCATCCGCTACAACGCCGAACGCGGCCTGTGCGGCCCGGGCGAGGCCCAGGTGCATGTGGCGCGGCGCCTGCACTGGATGCGCCAGGGCCGCGCCCACTCTTCCGAACGGCTGTTCCCCAATGGCCGGGTGATCGAACTGATCGGCAACCCGATGCCTGGCGGCGGCTTCGTCATGAGTTTCACCGACATCACCCCGTTCCGCGAAGCCGAGCAGGCCCTGCGCGATTCCAACGAGGGGCTGGAGCAGCGGGTCGCCGAGCGTACCCACGAACTGTCGCAGCTGAACCAGGCGTTGACCGAGGCCAAGAGCCGCGCCGAGGCGGTCAGCCAGTCCAAGACTCGCTTCCTTGCCGCCGTCAGCCACGACCTGATGCAACCGCTCAACGCCGCCCGGCTGTTCTCCGCCGCCCTGTCGCAACAAGCCGAGGGCATGAACGACGAAGCCCAGCAACTGGTGCGGCACATGGACAGTTCGCTGCGCTCGGCCGAAGAGCTGATCAGCGACCTGCTCGACATCTCGCGCCTGGAGAACGGCAAGGTCACCCCCGACATCAAGCCCTTCGCCCTCAACGAGCTGTTCGATACCCTCGGCACCGAGTTCAAGGTACTGGCCGCCGAAAAAGGCCTGGCGTTCCGCCTGCGCGGCAGCCGCCTGCGGGTCGACAGCGACATGAAGCTGCTGCGCCGGGTGCTGCAGAACTTCCTCACCAACGCCCTGCGCTACGGCAAAGGCCCGATCCTGCTCGGCGCCCGACGCAAAGGTGAAAGCCTGTGGCTGGAAGTATGGGACCGCGGCCCTGGCATCGCCGACGACAAGCTGGCGGTGATCTTCCAGGAGTTCAAACGCCTGGACAGCCACCAGACCCGCGCCGAAAAAGGCCTGGGCCTGGGCCTGGCGATCGCCGACGGCCTGTGCCGGGTACTCGCGCACCCGCTGGAGGTGCGTTCCTGGCCGGGCAAGGGCAGCGTGTTCCGCGTCAACGTGCCCATCGCCCGAAGCCCCGCGCCTGCGACGCCCGCCCCCGTGGAACAGGCCGGCCAGCCGCTGGCCGGTCTGCAGGTGCTGTGCGTGGACAACGAGGACAGCATCCTCATCGGCATGAACAGCCTGCTCAGCCGCTGGGGCTGCCAGGTGTGGACCGCGCGCAACCAGGCCGAATGCGAGGCGTTGCTGGCCAAAGGCCTGCGCCCACACCTGGCGCTGGTGGACTACCACCTGGATGACGGCGAGACCGGCACCGGGCTGATGGGTTGGCTACGGGCGCGTCTGGGCGAGCCGGTGCCCGGCGTGGTGATCAGCGCCGACGGGCGCAACGAGACCATCGCCCTGGTCCATGCCGCGGGCCTGGACTACCTGGCCAAGCCGGTCAAGCCGGCAGCCCTGCGCGCCCTGCTCAATCGACATCTGAGCCTGGTTCAGTAAGCGCCTCGTCGGTCAGGGCGCGCTCGACCAGCTCGGCCGGCAGGCTCTTGCTGGCCCGTGCGCCGAGCAGCTTGAGCTGCTCGCTGCGGCTGATCAGGTTGCCGCGCCCCTCGCACAGCTTGTTGCGTGCCGCGGCATAGGCCTTGTCGACCTGGGCCAGGCGGGCGCCGAGCTCGTCCAGGTCCTGGATGAACAGCACGAACTTGTCGTACAGCCAGCCGGCGCGCTCGGCGATCTCGCGGGCGTTCTGCCCCTGGCGTTCCTGTTTCCACAGGCTGTCGATCACCCGCAGGGTGGCCAGCAAGGTGGTCGGGCTGACAATCACGATCTGCCGGTCGAAGGCCTCCTGGAACAGGTTGGGCTCGGCCTGCAGCGCCGCCGAGAAGGCCGCCTCGATGGGCACGAACAACAGCACGAAGTCGAGGCTGTGCAGGCCCTCCAGGCGGTTGTAGTCCTTGCTCGACAAACCCTTGACGTGATTGCGCAGCGATTGCACATGCTGCTTGAGCGCGGCCTCGTCGTTGTTGCCGACGAACTGCTGGTAGGCGGTGAGGCTGACCTTGGCATCGACCACCACCTGCTTGTCGCCCGGCAGCATGATCAGCACGTCAGGCTGGAACCGCTCGCCATCGGCGCTCTTGAGGCTGACCTGGGTCTGGTACTCGCGCCCCTTCTCCAGGCCGGCGTGCTCCAGCACCCGCTCCAGGATCAGTTCGCCCCAGTTGCCCTGGGTCTTCTGGCCCTTGAGTGCCTGGGTGAGGTTGGTGGCTTCGTCGGACAGGCGCAGGTTGAGCTGTTGCAGGCGCTCGAGCTCCTTGCCCAGCGAGAACCGCTCACGGGCTTCCTGCTGGTAGCTTTCCTCGACACGCTTCTCGAAGGCCTGGATGCGCTCCTTGAGCGGGTCGAGCAATTGGCCCAGGTGCTGCTGGCTGGTCTGGGCGAAGCGTTGTTCGCGCTCGTCGAAGATCTTGGTGGCCAGGTCGGCGAACTGGGCGCGCAGGGTGTCACGGGCTTCCTGCAAGTCCTCCAGGCGTTGCTGGTGGCTTTCCTGCTGCTCGCGCAACTCGGCCTCCAGGCGAGCGGCCTGCGCCTCCAGGCGGCGCAGCTCGGCCTCACGGTTGGCGCGCTCGAGGTGCCAGGCGTGGGCGGCATCGCGGCCGTTGTCGCGGTCGATCTGCAGCAGCTCCAGCTCACGGCTCTGGGCCGCCAGCTGGGTCTGCTTGACAGTGTTGGCCTCGCTGAGGTCGCTGATCTCGTCACGGCTGGCCTCCAGCTGCGCCTGCAGACCGGCCTGAGCCAGCTGCGCGGCGGTAAGACGCTCTGCAAGCAGCGCCTGCTCGGCCTTGCGCGCACCCTGGCCGCGCTGTACCTGCATGACCCAGCCCAGGCAAGGCACGGCACCTGCCACCAAGCCCAGCAGAATGCTGGTCAGATCCACTGTCATGCCTACCCCGATCGAACACTGATTGATGCTGCGCAGCTTATCAGGCTGCTGACGCGGTTGCCTGTGCAGCCCTGTCGTGGGCAAGCCCACGCCTCTTCAGGCGGGGAACCACTGACGCAACAGCCGCCGCGCCTCCTGCGAACCCTGCCCCGCTGCCAGCTCCAACCAGTAACGGGCCTGCCCAGGTTCCTGGGCCTGGCACAACCGGCCAAGTTCCAGCTGTGCCCGACGGTCGCCGGCCCGGGCCGCCTGACGCAACAGCTCATGACCGATACGCCGGTCCCGGGAATTGCCGCAGTCCCGGCAGAGCATCTGCCCCAGGCGGCTTTGCGCCACCACCACGCCCTGGCGCGCCGGTTGCTTGAGCATGCGCCCGGCCAGGTGCTTGACACTGGGCTTGTCGCCCAGGTGCGGGCTGTCGAGTAGCCACAGGGCCACTTTCAGGGAAAAGCGCTTGGGGGACGGCAGCGATGGAGAGGCATCAGGACTGGCGAAGTGTTTACCGCGAAGCTTCATGACCAACAGCAAGGGTGACTCGAGAGGCGCGCCACTCTACTCGATTTTTCGCAAACCGGCCCGGGCGACTTTCGGCTGATCGACATTTTTTTCGATGATTTTTTCTTGACGTTTTCACGGTGAAAATGCCCGTGCCAGACCGCGCCACCAATTGTCGGACAATCGACAAAACAGCTGGTACGCCCGTCCTAGAGCAAGCGCCCGGGACAATCCACAGAACCTGTGGATAAGTCGGTGGACAACCCCTGAAGGCAGCCCGCAAACCCCTGTGAAATGGGGCTTTCAGTCAAACTGTCGATTTTTTCACCAGCAAAAATTAGTGTTTTTTTTCATTGACTTAAGCCCTTAGTCAAGTCATTGGCGAGCCTTCCACAGGATGTTGCTAGAGCGTTACAAGTCTCTGGGCGAGTGTGTACAAGTGCACCAACAAACGGCACGACTGCGCCCGAAAACGGCACATCCAGGCGATTACCGGGGCATTTCCCCCTCTTCACAGCAGGTGCAATAGGCGACATAATGGTCGGCTCCCCGCAAGAAATAAAAAACTTGCCAACCCTTGAATGTTCGCGTAGGGTTGCGCCCTGTTAGTACCCAGCTGAAGTCATTCTGGCCACTTAGTCCCTACAGCCCGACGCTCAAGACGAGCAGGCGCTGCCCCATCGGGACCGGCCCATTCGATGATTCACTCGGCAAATCCTGCCCAGCACGAATCACGTTTTCAGATTGATCAGGATCTTCCCCGACGCCCAGAACCCTGGTGTCGGTGTGCTGCCTGCCTTCTGTCGTACCTACCAGTCAGCCCAGCGCCACTTATTGCATGCGCCCCTCTGGCTGCCCTGTTCCAGTCAGGTTCTGCGTCTCCTTAATAAAGACGTCACTGGAACGTTTCTATTGTGCACGGATCAAACACCGTGTCTTACGCAGGAACATCCAACAATATGAGTAACCATCAACAAATCCAGGCTGCCTTTGGCACCCTTTCCCAGGCCTTCGCTCCACTCAAGTGCCTTATCGTTGCCCCACGCAAGGGCAGCTTCAGCTTCACCCTGGTCGACCAATACGGTGTCGCCTGCCACAGCGAGCGCCTCTATCCGGAACAATACAACCGGGCCGAGCCGCTGCAGGCCGTGATCGAGCGTGCGCGCCAGTCGTTGACGGCATGAATGAATGACGGGTAATTCACGTCATGAATACACGCTGCACGCGCCAGCCTGAAGGTAATTGGCTTAATCGCCAGCGGGCATATGCTCCGCGCCTTCTGGCTGCAATCGATTTAAAAACAGCCCTTTACACCACAGTTATCACACTACACTTCAACTCGAGCGGCACCTGCCGCTTCCGGCGGGCCTGACCACTCACCAGCTGCCAAGCTCCAGCGCCCGTCGGCCCTTTTCGTAAGAGGCCATCATGGGCATCGCTGCGAACGAGTTGAGTCGATACGTGATCCGACCGACCCTGATCTACCTGGGCCGCCACTGCGACAGCGCCGAAGCTTTGTTACTGGGCGTTGCTGCAAGCCAGTCGGGGCTGGGGGCTGCCCTGCATGACCGACGCGGCCATGGGCTTTACCGGATCGGTGAGAATCGTCACCGTTGTTTATGGGACGAATACCTCGCACGCGACCCCGAACTCGCCAGCCTGGTCCGTGGCCTGGCCAGCCAGCATGCCTTTCTCGGTGGCCCGCACCTCGAACTCACCGTCAACCTGCGCTATGCCACCGCCATCGCCTGGATGCTGATAGAAGAGCAGGCCACGCCGCTGCCGGCCGCCGACGATCTACTTGGCCTGGCGCGGATCTGGCGGCAGACCTTCCACCCCCAGGGGCGCCTGCGGGATTTCACCCACGCCTGGCATCAGTGCATTGAGCCGATGCTGACCCAAGCCTCCTGAACAGCCACGTCCTACAACCGGAATAAACGGAATTTTGGTCGGATTGTCCTACAAAACCGCTCTATCTCCTGCGTTCTAGCCTATAGCGCAGCGCGGCATTTGTTGGTAGCGTTTCGCCCCGGAGATCCCAAGGAGTTTCTAATAATGAAAAAAGTTATGCTCAAAACCTCTCTCGGCGTTGCCGTTGCCCTCGCTTCCAGCCAATTGCTCGCCAGCGGCTTTGCCCTGAACGAACAGAGCATCAGCGGCATGGGGACAGGTTTTGCGGGTCGTTCTTCTTCTGCCGAAGATGCCAGCACCGTGTATGGCAACCCGGCGGGCATGTCCCGCCTGAAGCGCGATCAAATGACCGTTGGCGGTGCCGCGGTCATCGCCAAGTCCGATATTTCCGGACGCGGCAGCAACAAAGGGGGGGAAATGGACGGCGACATGGTGCCTTTGGTCGGCGTGCCGATGGGTTACTACGTCAAGTCCATTGATGACCATTGGAGCGTCGGTTTCGGCGTCTACGTGCCATTCGGCCTGGTCACCGACTACGGCAGCGACGATGCCGCGCGCTACTGGGGCAAGAAAAGCCATGTTCAGGTCGTGACCTTCCAGCCGACCGTGAGCTATGCGTTCAACGACAAGGTCTCGATCGGTTTCGGCCCGACCATCAACCGCATCGAGGGTGAACTGGGCTCCAACCTGGCCAGTATCTCGCCGCTGCGTCCGGCCGATGGCGAAGTTAAGATCAAGGGCGACGACACCGCGGTTGGCTACAACATCGGTATCCTGGTGCAGGCCACCGACCGCACCCGCGTCGGCCTGACCTACCACTCGATGGTCGACTACAAGCTCGAAGGCAAGACCAAGGTCAGCTACCCGCTGCTGGGCCTGGACGGCAACAAGTTCGATGCAACCCTGAAGATCAAGACCCCCGAGTCGGTGGACTTCTCGGTCACCCACGAGCTGGACGACCAGTGGACCCTGTACGCAGGCAGCACCTGGACCCGTTGGAGCCGCCTGGAGAACATCACGGTCAACAACGAAGTACCGGCAGGCCCTGCCGGGCAGTTCGCGACCATTACCGAAGAGCAGAACTGGCACGACACCTGGGCTCACGCCATTGGTGCCTCGTACAAGGTCAACAAGGAATGGGTCCTGCGTACCGGTTTCTCGGTTGACCAGTCGCCGACCAACAACACCAACCGTTCGCCGCGCATCCCCACTGGCGATCGCAAGATCTTCAGCATCGGTGCCGGTTGGAGCCCGTCCGACGACATGACCATCGACGTGGCCTACTCCTACCTGTGGGAAGAGGACACCAAGGTCAACAACCAGCCGCACAGCCTGACCGAGGCCGGCCTCAAAGGCAGCTACCAGGCCAAGTACGAAAACAGCGCCCACGGTATTGGTGCTTCCCTGACCTACCGCTTCTGAGTGTCACCCGCTGCATGAAAAAACCGCCCTTGTGGCGGTTCTTTCATGCCTGCGCGGGCCATTGTTCGACCAAATTCATGTGCATGAACTTCACCTCACACCTCAACGGGCGTGCGCTGACGCAGTAAAGTCGACACCCGGCCCCTGGACTTCGGACGAATCCTTCGATTATGACTGTCTCCAAAAGGTGCTCAACTGCTGCTGCGCAATTGCGTGCCCTCTAGACTATTTCCAGCTGCAGCTGACGAAGAACTAGCACCTGAATTAAGCACCTGCAGCTCAATATCAATTTCTGACTGCCCACCATTAGCCCTTGTATTAGAACCAGGCACAGACAGATAAGCTGCATAAGCGCTACTTGCAACTTGTGCACCTTTTACAACATTTGATAACACCCCAAAGCTGAATTGACCAATTTGTAGGTTTTCCTGGCCGGGATTATCGCTCCAATAACCCGCTCGAGACTCCACTGCCGCAACGCCCGCCCCCACGGCATGGACGCCTGCTGCAAAAAAATTAGCAAGCGCTGCTTTGCGATTACTGCCAAGCTGTTTAAAGCCCACCAGTGCATGCACCATAGCAGCAGCTGCTGAAGCAGGCACCAATGCATATTCATCCACCCCTAGGACACCTGCCGGCGAAGGCGACGTACTTATGTCATGAGTTTGTGTCGAGGTCGGTCTTGGGGAAGTAATTCCAGGGCTAGGGACGGACTGGAACATATTACCTCTAAAGTTCCAACCAGGTGCGCCAATCGCCGGCAAAGTATTACGTAGAGGCGCCCGACCATTTCGATCCTGATAGTTGATCGGATCTCCAGCACAATAGGTATATGCATTGATGCCTCCCTTTGCGAACGGGCTCAACGCATCGGGAGACAAGAAACGCATCAAGCAAGGATCATAACTTCGATACCCATTACCCAAGTGATAAAAGCCCGTCGATGCTTCACGCGCCTGACCACAATACGCCAGCCGTGGGCCAATGGCTGCTGGCAATGCACCATAAGGCGGATAGCTTCGAGCAGTACCTGCCGACGCCAGAACTGAATGTTGCTGGTCACATGGTGTTAGATTTTGCAGTGCCATGATGCTCTCCGCGCATGTGTGATCTTTCAGCAAGCGTGCATCACTCAGGCGCCGGAGGTAACTGGCAAAAATATCAGGTCAGCCCGCCTTTCACTCCATGCTGGGCCTATTATACCGCTGCATGAAAAAAACGCCCTTGTGGCGGTTTTTTCATGCCTGCACGGGCCATTTTTCACCCAGGCACTGTTGCAGGTACTCCATGAATACACGCACCTTGGTCGTCAGGGCAAAGCGGTCGGCCAAGCATAGATAGACATCCATCGGTTCAGTCCGGGCATAAGCGTGGCCACCGCCATTGTTTTCAAACAACGGCACCAGCCGGCCGGCATCCAGGTGCGGACGCACGACGAACTCCGCCAGGCGAGTAATGCCGCCGTCATTCAGGGTCATCTGGGTCAGCGCATCGATGTCGTCACTGATCAATACCCTGCCGAACCGGGCCTCGAAACGCAGCCCGTCGCGCATGAAGCCCCAGGGCAGCAAGCGCCCATCCACCGGGTAGCGGAACACCAGGCAACTGTGGTCTTGCAGGTTTTCCGGGGCGGTGGGCCGACCAGCCCTGGCCAGGTAGCCAGGCGACGCGCAGCAGACAAATGGAATACGGGCGATATGCCGGGCCAGCAGGTGGTCTTCCAACTGCGGGGTGATGCGCAGGCTGACATCCACATCTTCGAGAGCGTGATTGACCTTGCGATCAGCCATCACCAACTCTATCGAAAGCAGCGGGTAACGGGCGCTGAATGCCGGGATCAACGGCGCCAGCACATGCCGGCCGAAGGCCGAGGTCGAGGCGATGCACAGCCGCCCTTGGGGCTCGCTGTCCGGGGTGATAACCGCCTGCTCGGCCTGGGCAAGGTCGCGCTCGATATGCCGTACACGCTCGTAGTACAAGCTGCCAGGCGGAGTCAGGGCCATGTTGCGGGTAGTACGGGACAAAAGCCGTACCTGCAGGTGTGTCTCGAGCCGTGCCAGGTTCTGGCTCACGGCCGCTGGAGTAAGTCCCAGGCTGCGGGCTCCACCGGCGATGCTGCCAGCCTCGACGACCTTGATGAAACTGCGGATGGCGTTGAGTAGGTCCATGGGATGCCTGGCTGATTCGTAAGTTTCTCTTTATAAAGAACTCACCAATCAAGGTCTACAGCACCTCGCACAGCCGTTGCTAACCTGCGCATCCACCCCATCATCGAGGAAGTACCATGACTGGATTCGCTACCCCGCGCCGCCGACGCAAGCTGCACCGAGGCACAACGCCCTATGTTTTTGCTTTTTACATGTCAGCCATCATGGCACTGCTAATGTGCTTTGTGATTACCGCAGCCAACGGCGGGATCGATGTCGACTACCTGCACAATGTGCTGAAGGCTTATCAACTGGCGATGCCAGTGGCGTTTTTCTGTGTGCTGATGGTTCGGCCTGTAGTCCTCCGGCTGGTGTCACTGACTGTACACCCTGAATAACGCTAGGCCAGACACCCCGCGCCTATTCCTGAACGCCTTCAAGGCTGCGAAGCAATCGCCTTGTCGATCGCCGCCTTGAACGCCGGATCATCCGGTTTGGTCAGGCTGGAGAAGTTACCGATCACCTTGCCCTTGCGATCCACCACATACTTGTAGAAGTTCCACTTCGGTGCACTGCTCTGCCGAGCCAGCTCGACAAACATCGGGATCGCATCCTTGCCACGAACAACCTGGGTCTTGGTCATGGTGAAGGTCACGCCGTAGTTGGCGTAACAGACCGTGGCGGTCTTCTCGCTGTCGGCGTCCTCCTGCTTGAAGTCATTGGACGGCACGCCGAGCATTTCCAGGCCCTGCTTGCGGTAGTCCTTGTAGGTCGCCTCCAGGCCTTCAAACTGCGGGGCGAAGCCGCAGTAGCTGGCGGTATTGATCACCACCAGTGGCTTGCCGGCAAAGCGCTGGCACAGGTCGATCTGCTCCTTGCCGCGCAGCTCGGGCAGGCTGCCCTGAAGCAGCGCCGGGCAGTCCGCCGCCCAGCTCGAAGTGGCGGCGGCCAGGGCCAGCAGGGGTAGGGTCAGCCAGCGGGCATGCATGATATCGGTCTCCTGCACATGATTCCTTGACTGTGCAGGGTAGCGCTTAACACAGGCTCATGCCCAACTGCATCAGTGCCAGGCCACCCTTGTGCCAGCCCCACCACACCAGCGCCAATACCAGCACTGCGGCAACCAGCAGCAGGCCGCGGCCGAGCAGGCGGTTCATGCCGTCTGGGCCTGCAAGCGGGCGACCGGGCGTTCGCGCACCGGCCAGTTGAGCGCCGCGGCCAGCAGGCTGAGCAGGATCGAGATCTGCCACACCAGGTCATAGCTGCCGGTCTGGTCATACACCACGCCGCCCAACCAGCCGCCAAGGAACGCACCCAACTGGTGGAACAGGAACACGATGCCGCCGAGCATCGACAGGTTGCGCACGCCGAACAGCGTGGCCACGGTGCCATTGGTCAGCGGTACCGTGGACAGCCACAGCAGGCCCATGGCGATGCCGAACAGGTAGGCGCTGTATTGGGTCACCGGCGCCCAGAGGAAGAGCACGATGACCACGGCGCGCAGCAGGTACAGGCCGGTCAGCAGGCGCGGCTTGGACATGCGCCCACCCAACCAGCCCGCGGTGTAGGTGCCGACGATGTTGAACAGGCCTACCAGCGCCAGCACGGTGGTGCCGGTAGTCGCCGGCAGGTGCTGGTCGACCAGGTAGGCCGGCAGGTGCACGCCGATGAACACCACCTGGAAACCACAGACGAAGAAGCCCAGCGCCAGTAACCAGAAACCGGAATGCGCGCACGCTTCACGCAATGCCTGGCCGAGGGTCTGCTCGGCGCCATGGCTGGGCAGCGGGCGGTCGCGCAGCATGCCCACGAACGGCACGATCAAGGCCACCAACAGGCCCAGCACCAGCAAGGCTGTCGACCAGCCCAGCCACTGGATCAGCCCCAGGGTGCCTGGGAGCATGGCGAACTGGCCGAAGGAGCCGGCGGCGCTGGCGATGCCCATGGCCATGCTGCGCTTCTCCGCCGGCACGGCGCGACCGACCACGCCGAGGATCACCGAGAACGAAGTACCGGACAGGCCGATGCCGATCAGCAGGCCGGCACTGAGCGACAGCGACCAGGCCGAATCGGCAAAGGCCATCATCGCCAGCCCGACTGCGTAGAGAATACCGCCGATGACCACCACCTTGGCCGCGCCCAGGCGGTCGGCCAGGGCACCCGTGAACGGCTGGGCCAGGCCCCAGATCAGGTTCTGCAGGGCAATGGCGAAGGCAAATACCTCGCGGCCCCAGCCGAAATCGGCGCTCATCGGCGCCAGGAACAGGCCGAAACCATGCCGCACCCCCAGCGACAGCGCGAGGATCAGCGCCGCCCCCAGAAGTACCCAACCGCTGCTCCGCCAAAGGGAAGTCATTGTCGTTGTCTCCAGCCCATCGCAAGGTTTATGCGGGTATATACCCGCTTTTAATCGTCGTGTATCAGGCGAGTTGCTCCAGCAAGCGCACCAACTCGTCGCGCTGCCCCTCACCCAGCCGCTTCACCAGTTGCGCCTGGGCCTGCTGCCAGGCCGGGTAGGCGGCATCCAGGCATGCCCTGCCCGCCTCACTCAACAGCACCACACGGTTGCGCTGGTCTTCTCCGTCGGCCAGCCGCACCAAGCCCTCGGCCTCGAGCACCTTGAGGTTGCGACCCAAGGTGCTGCGCTCCAGGCCCATGGCCTCGGCCAGGCAGGTGATACTGGGGCGGTCGAGGCGCTGGACATGACGCAGCAGGGAAAACTGGGCGACATTGATGCCGAAGCCGACAAGGGCCTCGTCGTAATGCCGGCTCACCCCACGGGCGGCACGACGTAGATGGGTACAGATGCATTCACTGGTCAGCATGGATACGTGTATATACCCGCATCAACGACGTTGCAAGACATTTCAAGGGGTGATTCCGGGCTGCAGCCGCCGACGGATCGGCTCGAACTCCGCCGCGGCCTTGCGCACCAGTGGATCAGGCGCTCCCGTGTCGATCGCCTGCCAGTACCGCCACGGCACCTTGGCCGAACCCAGTTCGTAGTCCATGCCGTCCCAGCTGTCTTCGCGAAAGCTATAGAACGCCCAATGCAACTGCTGGCGGTCAAGCACCGTGAGGACGTCCTCCAGGTACTGCCGACAACCGGGCAGGCGGCGCATGCAACCGAACTCGCCAACCACCAGGCGCGAACGAGGCAGCTTGATGGCATCAGCCCAATCGACCGGTTGTTGCAGGTAGTGCGCGACTTGCCCGGCGTCCCACTGCTGCGTCTTCCCGGCGAACGGTGCCGGCCCCGGGTAGGCGTATGGCTCGCGCCGCGCCAGGTTCGGCGCACTGGTGGCGGCATAGGGCTCGTACATATGCACGCTGTACAGCACGCGCTCGTCCTCCAGCGCCGCGGGCCAGTAGCCGAAGGCGTCGGCAGCAGCGTACCAGCCGGCATCGACCATCACCGGCGTCTTGCCGTCGACCTCGCGGATCGCCGCTACCAGTTGCCGATAGAGCGCAGGCAGGTCACGCGGCCCTCCCTGCTCGCGGGCGTACCACTGCTTCATCCGGGCAAGATCGGCATGCTCGGCCAGGTCCCCCTGTTTCTCAGGCGCAGGCTCGTTGACGAGGTTGTAGGCGGCGATGGCCGGGTGATCCTTGAGCGCCAGGGCAACATCACGCCAGAAACGCGCGGACTGGGTCCAGAAACGCTTGTCGTGCCACAGCCGGTCGTCGAAACGGCCCTGGTTGTTCTGCGCCCAGCGCATACCAGGCAGCGACAGTGGCGTGATGACCACCTTGAGCCCAGCGGCGTGGGCGCGGTCTAGCACTTCGACCAGCTGCCGCAGATCGCTGGCAGCCAAGCCTTGGTAATCGTCGGCATTGCTCAACAGGAAATCGCGCTTGGCCGGCTGCCATTTGTCGTACGACAGGCGTACCCAGCTGGCACCGTAGCTTTTCAAGGCATCGAAGTAGGCCTGGTCCGGGGGCAGGCGATTGAAGCTGTTGCCGCCATGGCGAGGTGTATCCCAGAAGTCGATCAGGTCGGCGGCGTTGGCGGGCATGCCGGCAAGCACAAGCAGGCCGGCGAGGATCCAGTGGTGCATGCGAGGCATTCCTGGTGGTTGGCGAGCGAACGAGGATAGAACAAGTGCTTGGTATGGTTTTCCGTTTTCCCCGCAGGATTTTTCAGACGCGACCTACTGCAACGCCAGGCCAAGCACCACCACCAGTTCCAGCAACTCGAGCAGTGCCCCGGCGGTATCCCCGGTGGTCCCTCCCAAGCGCTTGCACATCACCCGTCGCAACCAGGCGAACGCCACTGCCGTCAGCAGCAACACCCATAGCACCGACCAGCCGCCCAAGGTGACGCAGAGTGCCGCGCTGCCCAGCAACACCCACGCGGCGCCGCGCCGCGGCAGATGCTCGGCCAGTGCCGACCCGAGCCCACCGGGCCGCACATAAGGCGTACCGAGGAACAACCCAAGCAGCGCCGCCCGCCCCACCACCGGCGCCAGCACCAGCAGGCCAGCAGCCCCCCGCTCGACCAGTACCCACAGGGCACAGAACTTGAGCAACAACACCAGTACCAGGGTGACCACGGCGATCGGCCCGCTGCGCGGGTCCTTCATGATCTGCAAGGTGCGCTCGCGGTCGCCGAACCCACCCAGCCAGGCATCGGCGCTGTCGGCCAGGCCGTCCAGGTGCAGCGCGCCACTGAGCAACACCCACAACGCCAGCAGCAAGGCCGCGTGCAGAGGGGCCGCCACGCCATGCAGCAGATGGCTGGCCAGCCACAGCAGCACACCGAACAGCAGCCCCACCACGGGATAGAACAGCAGCGAACGCCCCATTTCCTGTGGCGCCGGCATGCCCGGCAGGCGCACCGGCAGGCTGCTGAGAAACTGCAGGGCAATCCAGAACGGCAGCATCTCAGCGCACCTCGTGCAACTGACCGTCTTCAGCCACGGCCAGGCGCACCAGCGCGCCATGGCCGACCTCGACCTGCAACAGTTGCTCGCGCGGCAGCCCGCGCGCGCGCGCCAGCAGCAAGCGCATCACCCCGCCATGGGTCACCACCAACACCCGTTTGCCGGCATGCTCGCGGCGCAGGCGCTCGACCGCGGCCAGCACCCGTTCGGCAAAGGCCAGCACCGGCTCGCCCGCAGGCGGGGTGAACGCATACGGATCACGCCAGAACAGCCCCAGGGCATCGGCGTCGGCCTGCATGATCTGGGCGGCGCTCTGCCCTTCCCAGTCGCCGAAATGCAGCTCACGCATACCGGTCTCACGTTGCACCGGCAAGTTGACCCGTGCCCCCAGCTCTTCGGCAAACGACGCGCAACGCTGCAACGGCGAGCTGACCAGCACGTCCCAGGGGCCGGCATCGGCGACAGCATGACGCATCTGTGCCCAACCACTTTCGGTCAGGGCATCGTCGAGGCTGCCGCGCAGGCCGCCGCCGAGCTCGGTCTCGCCATGACGCAGCAGCTCGAGAATCATACCGGGCGATCCGCCACCGCGGCCTCGGCAAAGGTCGCCATCTGCCCGTGCAGGGCGCAAGCCAGGCGAATCAGCGGCACCGCCAGCGCCGCGCCGCTGCCCTCGCCCAGGCGCAGGCCCAGGGCCAGCAGCGGCTCGGCCTCCAGCGCAGCCAGCAGGGCCTTGTGGCCTGGCTCGGCGCCCTGGTGGGCAAACAGCAGCCACGGGCGGCATTGCGGGTTGAGGCGCACCGCCACCAAGGCGGCGACACTGCAGATGAAGCCGTCGACCAGCACCGCCACGCCATGCTGGGCGCAGGCCAGGTAGGCACCTGCCAGCGCGGCGATTTCAAAGCCACCGACACAGGCCAATGCCCGCAGCGGTTGGTCAGCACGCAGGCCGTGCAGCACCAGGGCGCGCTCGATCACCTCGGCCTTGTGGCGCACGCCGGCGCTGTCCAGGCCGGTGCCCGGGCCGCTCAGCTCACGCGCCGGGCAGCCCAGCAAGGTACTGGCCAGCGCGGCCGCGGCAGTGGTGTTGCCAATGCCCATTTCACCGCCGATGAACAGCTGGGCGCCGTTGTCGAGCGCGCGCAAGGCACTGTCGCGGCCAGCCTGCAACGCCGCCGCCAGCTGCGCGTCGGTCATCGCCGGCTGGCGGGCGAAGTTGGCGGTGCCGGCGCCCAGGCGCAGGTGGTGCACGCCTGGCAGGTGCAGGTCCGCGTCGATAGTGCCGAGGTCGACCACCTGCAGCTCGGCGTCCAGCTCGCGCGCCAGTACGCTGATCGCCGCGCCACCGCCGACGAAGTTGCGCAGCATTTGCCCGGTCACCGCCTGCGGATAGGCGGAGATGCCCTCCTCCACCACGCCATGGTCGCCAGCGAAGATCGTGATGGCGACCCGCTCCAGGCTGGGACGCTCGCGCCCTTGCAGGCCGGCCAGGCGTACCGCCAGGCCTTCGAGCTGGCCGAGGGAGCCGGCCGGCTTGGTCAGCTGTTGCTGACGGGCGCGGGCCTGGTCCATGGCGGCGCTGTCGAGGGGTTGGCAGGCGTCACGCCACCACATCGGGGTCATAAGGCTGGTCCTTTGAGCATGAGAGGGAGGCCGGCGACAGTCAGCACCACGCGCTGGCAGCGTTCAGCCACGGCCTGGTGCAACGTGCCTGCCAGGTCGACATAACGGCGGGTCAGTTCGCCCATGGGCACCACGCCCAGGCCGGTTTCGTTGCTGACCAGGATGATCGTGCCCGGCAGTTGCGCCAGGCTGGCGAGCAGCGCGTCGCGCTCCTGCGCCAGGCGCTGGTCATCATCGAGCATCAGCAGGTTGGTCAGCCACAGCGTCAGGCAGTCCACCAGCAGGCAGCGCCCTTGGGCGGCTTCGGCGTGCAGCACGGCGGCCAGCGCCACGGGCTCCTCCACCAGCCCCCAATGGGGCGGACGCCGTTCGCGGTGCAAGCGCACGCGTTCATTCATCTCGCCGTCCAGCGGCTGGCTGGTGGCGATATAGGTCACCGGCAGGCCGCTGGCTTCGGCCAGTTGCTCGGCCAGGCGGCTCTTGCCCGAACGGGCGCCGCCGAGGATCAGGCTGTGCATTTCAGGCGACTCCACACAGTTCGCGCAGGCGCGCGGTGTCCAGGTGCTGCTCGACCAGATCGGCCAGGCGCTCGATATCGCGCTCGCGCAGGGCCTCGTAGTCGATGGTCTGCGCATCGGCCAGCCCGGCCCAGCGCAGCAGCGCGGCGCACGACTGGCTACCCTCGAACAGGCCATGCAGGTAGGTGGCGAGGATCTGCCCGTCGGCGCTGATGGCGCCATCGGCACGGCCATCGGCCAGTTGCACTGCGGGGCGCTCCAGCGCCAACCCGCTGGTGACGCCGGCATGGATCTCATACCCCGCCACCGGGGCCTGCTCGAGATCGAGCGTGCCCGCCACATTACGCAACTGCTTCTCGGATTCCAGCACGGTGCTGTACGCCAGCAGGCCCAGGCCATCACTGGAGCCGGCCGGCCCCTCAAGGCCCAGGGGATCATGCACCTGCTCGCCGAGCATCTGCAGGCCACCGCAGATGCCGATGAGCTTGCCGCCATAACGCAGGTGCCGAGCGATGGCCGTGTCCCAGCCGCGCTCGCGCAGTTGCGCCAGGTCGCCGCGCACGCTCTTGGAGCCGGGCAGGATGATCAGGTCGGCAGGCGGAATCGGCTGGCCCGGGCCGATGAACTGCAGGTCCACCTGCGGATGCAGGCGCAGCGGGTCGAAGTCGGTGTGGTTGCTGATGCGCGGCAACACCGGGACGATCACCTTCAGCAGGCGCTCACCCTTTTCGCCCTGGCGCGTATCGATACCATCCTCGGCCTCCAGGTGCAGGTCGGTGACGTAGGGCAGCACGCCCAGCACCGGCTTGCCGGTGCGCTGCTCCAGCCAGTCCAGGCCAGGTTGCAGCAGGGCGATGTCGCCACGGAAACGGTTGATGACGAAGCCCTTGACCCGCGCCTGCTCGCTCGCCGACAGCAACTCCAGGGTGCCGACCAGGTGGGCGAACACGCCGCCCCGGTTGATATCGGCCACCAGGACCACCGGGCAGTCGACCGCCTCGGCGAAGCCCATGTTGGCGATATCGCCGGCCCGCAGGTTGATCTCCGCCGGGGAACCAGCACCTTCGACCATCACCACCGGATAGGCTTCGCTCAGGCGCTCGTGGGAGGCCAACACCGCCTGCATGGCGATGGTCTTGTAGTCGTGATAGGCCACGGCGTTCATGCTGGTCACCGCCCGGCCATGGACGATCACCTGGGCGCCGGTGTCGCTGTTGGGCTTGAGCAGCACCGGGTTCATGTCGGTGTGCGGCGCCAGCCGGCAGGCCTGGGCCTGCACCGCCTGGGCGCGACCGATCTCGCCGCCGTCGGCGGTCACGGCGCTGTTGAGCGCCATGTTCTGTGGCTTGAACGGCACCACGGCGACACCCTGGCGCAGCAGCCAGCGGCACAGGGCGGTGACCAGCGTGCTCTTGCCGGCATCGGAGGTGGTGCCTTGCACCATGAGGGTGGTCATGCCGATTCCTTGTGGTAGTCCGCCAGGGCCTGGGCCAGGCGTTGTTCGTCAGCCGTCGTGGCGGGCAGGCCGAAGCGCAGCGCGCACGGTCGCTCGAACAGCCGCACCAGGATGCCCCGGCGGGCGAGGTAGTCGTGCAGGTGCGTGGCGCGTTCGTCACGCACGTACTGGAACAGGTCGCAACCGCCGCTGGGTGGCAAGCCTGCGCCTTCGAGCAACCTGGCCAGGCGCTGGCTGGCCAGGGCGCACCGGGCAATCTGCGCCAGGTGCGTCGCCTCGTCGGCGAAGCACGCCTGCCCCAGTACGCGGGTCGGGCCACTGACGGTCCAGGGCCCGAGCGCCTCGGCCAGTTGCCGCAACACATCCGCCTCGGCGACGACGAAGCCCAGCCGCACGCCGGCCAGACCGAAGAACTTGCCGAACGAGCGCAGCACGATCAGCCCGGGTTGTCCGGCCTGATCGACCACGCCGTGTGCCGGCGTGTTGTCCATGAAGGCTTCGTCCACCAGCAACCAGCCACCTCGCGCAGCCAGACGCGCATGCCAGGCCAGCAGCCGTTCGCGCGGCACACGGCGGCCGGTGGGGTTGTTGGGGTTGACCAGTACCAGGACATCCAGGCTGTCGAGTGCGTCCTCGACCAGGGCCTCATCCAGCTCGACCAGCGCATGCCCCGCCCGCGCCCAGGCATGCGGATGTTCGGCATAGCATGGCGTCAGCACCCCGACCCGACCGATCGGACGCAGGTACGGCAAGGCCTGGATCGCCGCCTGGGAGCCAGCTACCGCCAGCAGCGGCTGCGCGCCATAGTAACGCCGCGCCGCCGCTTCCAGGCCGTCCTCGGTCTCGGGCAGTCGAGCCCAGGCGTCCATGGGAATCGGCGGTATCGGGTAAGGCCAGGGTGCGATACCACTGGACAGGTCGAGCCACTGGTGCCGAGGGATCGCGTACTGTTTCACCGCCCGTAGCAGGCGGCCACCGTGCTCAAGCATTCAGGTAGGCTCCCACGCAGATCAATAGCACCCACAGCCAGACGCCGCGCTGTACCAGGTTCCAGCCTCTTTCGATGGCGTCGGCGTCGGCCATCGGCCCCTCGCCCAGGCGCGGGCGTTCGTGCAGCTCGCCGTGATACACCGCCGGGCCACCCAGCTCCACCCCCAGGGCACCGGCCCCCGCCGCCATCACCGGGCCGGCGTTGGGGCTGTCCCACAGCGGCGCCTGCTTGCGCCAGCAGGCCAGGGCCAGGCGGGTCTTGCCCAGCAGCGCATAGGTCAGCGCCACCAGCCTGGCGGGAATATAGTTCAGCCCATCGTCGATGCGTGCCGCGCACCAGCCGAAGCGCTCGAAACGTTCGTTGCGATAGCCCCACATGGCATCCAGGGTATTGCTCAGGCGATACAGCACCACCCCAGGCGCCCCGGCCACGACGAACCAGAACAGCGCGGCGAATACCGCATCGCTGCCGTTCTCCAGCACCGACTCGGTGGCCGCCCGGGCCACGGCAGGTTCGTCCAGTTCACGGGTCTCGCGGCTGACCAGGTAACCGACGCGCCGCCGCGCCTCCGCCAGGTCGCCCTGGCGCAACGCCTGGGCCACCGGCAGCACATGCTCGCCGAGGCTGCGCAGGCCCAGGGCGCAGTACAGCGCCAGCACGTCCACCAGCCAGCCGATAGCGGGCAGCCAGGAAAGGATAAGCGCCAGCAAGGTCAGCGGCACCACCGCCAGGAACCAGGCCGTGACACCGTGGCTGCGCCAGCCCCGGCCACCGGCGTTGAAGCGCTCCTCCAGACGTGCGGCAAGGTTGCCGAAACCGACCAAGGGATGGCGCCGCCGCGGTTCGCCCAGCAGTGCATCCAGGGCCACGCCGGCCACGGTCAGCAAGGCCACGCTCATGGGCATTCCCCCCATTGGTTCTCGTACAGCATGTCACTCAACGGCCGTTGCTCGGCCCAGTCTTCCAGCACCAGCATCGGCGCCGGGTAGAATTCGGTCACCGGCCCGAGGCACAGCACCGCCATGGGCTTGGCGCCTGCGGGCATGCCCAGCAGATCGGCCAGGGCCTGCGGCTCGAACAACGACACCCAGCCCATGCCGAGCCCTTCGGCCCGCGCCGCCAGCCACAGGTTCTGGATGGCGCAGGCCAGCGAAGCCAGGTCCATCTCCGGCAGGGTGCGGCGGCCGAAAACATGCGCCTCGCGCTTGTCCATCAGCGCTGCCACCAGTACCTCGGCGCAGTCGTTGATGCCTTCGACCTTGAGCTTCATGAACTCATCGGAGCGTTCGCCCAGGGCTTCGGCGGTGCGCACCCGCTCCTCCTCCACCAAAGCCTGGATACGTTCGCGCAAACCGCGCTGGCTGATACGAATGAAGCGCCAGGGCTGCATCAGGCCCACGCTGGGGGCCTGGTGAGCAGCGGCCAGCAGACGCCCCAGCAACTCGGGCGCCACCTCGCCGCCGGCAAAATGGCGCATGTCGCGACGCTCACCGATGGCCCGGTAGATCGCCGCGCGCTCAACGGCGCTGTACGCGTGTTCGCTCATGGTCGCAACAGCGCCGCCGCCGCGTCGGGGTTGGACGGAAAATAGAAATGCACGTAGGAAGCGGTCAGCCGCCCCAGGCGGTAGACCGCCTCGTTGCCGCGTCCGCCATTGGGGCTCAGGCCACGGGCAATCGGTTCCAGCTCGGTGCTGGTCAGCGAATGGTGATAGGTGTGGCCGCGCAGGGTGCCTTCGGGCAACTCGACGGCCTGCAGGGCCAGGGCCGCCAGGCGTTTCTGCATGGTTGCCTCGCCCGGCAGCAGGCCTGCCAGCGGCGCACGCACACCGGCCACATCGGTCAGTGCGTCGAGCAGGTAGAGCATGCCGCCACATTCGGCCAGCAGCGGCTTGCCCTCGGCGTGGTGGCCACGGATCGCTCCCAGCATGGGAGCGTTGGCGGCCAGGGCCTGATGGTGCAACTCCGGGTAGCCGCCTGGCAGGTACAGGCTGTCTACATCAGGCAACTCCCGATCATGCAACGGCGAGAAGAATTCGAGCTGCGCGCCGAGGCTGCGCAGCAGGTCCAGGTTGGCGCCATAGGTGAAGGCGAAGGCTTCGTCGTGGGCCACCCCGATGCGCACCCCGGCAAGCGGCGTGGTTACGCCCAGCGGCTCAGGCCGGGCAAAACCGACCGGTGGCGGCAATGCGGCATTGCAGCTGGCACCGAGCGCTTCGGCGGCGGCATCCAGGCGCGCGTCCAGGTCGTTGAGTTCACTGGCCTGGACCAGGCCCAGGTGGCGGCTGGGCAGCTCGATGCCACGCTCGCGGGACAACCCGCCGTACCAGCGCAGGCCTTCGGTGAGACTGCCTTCGAGCAACTGCGCATGGCGCAGGCTGCCAACCCGGTTGGCCAGCACTCCGGCGAACGGCAGGTCGGGCTGGTAGCGCGCCAGGCCCAGGGCCAGGGCGCCGAAGGTCTGGGCCATGGCCGTGCCATCGATCACCGCCAGCACCGGCACGCCGAAATGGCGGGCCAGGTCGGCGCTCGATGGCGTGCCGTCGAACAGCCCCATCACGCCTTCGATCAGGATCAGGTCGGCCTCGCCCGCCGCTTCCCACAGCAGGCGACGACTCTCCTCGGCACCGATCATCCACAAGTCCAACTGGTAGACCGGCGCACCGCTGGCGCGCTCGAGGATCATCGGGTCGAGAAAGTCAGGCCCGCACTTGAACACCCGCACCTTGCGCCCGAGGTTGCGGTGCAGGCGGGCCAGGGCGGCGGTCACCGTGGTCTTGCCCTGGCCCGAGGCCGGGGCAGCGATCAGCACGGCGGGGCATTGGCGTGAGTCACTCACAGCTCGACGCCCTTCTGTGCGCGGATACCGGCCTGGAAGGCGTGCTTGAGCATGCCCATCTCGGTGACGGTGTCGGCCAGTTCGATCATTTCGGGCTTGGCCGCGCGGCCGGTGACGATTACGTGCTGCATCGGTGGGCGGGCCTGGATGTCCGAGAGCACCTGGTCGAGGTCGAGGTAGCCATGCTTGAGGGCGATGTTCAGCTCATCGAGCACCACGAACTGGATCGACGGATCCTGCAGCAACTGGCGCGATACCGCCCAGGCCGCTTCGGCAGCGGCGATGTCGCGCTGGCGGTCCTGGGTCTCCCAGGTAAAGCCCTCGCCCATCACGTGATAGCACACCTGCTCGGGGAAGCGACGGAAGAACAGCTCTTCGCCGGTGCTGTTGCGGCCCTTGATGAACTGCACCACGCCGCACTGCATGCCATGGCCCAGGGCGCGGGCGAGCATGCCGAAAGCCGAGCTGCTCTTACCCTTGCCATTGCCGGTCAGTACCAGCAGCAGGCCGCATTCGTTGGGGGAATTGGCGATGCGCTCGTCGATGATCGCCTTCTTGCGCAGCATGCGCGCCAGGTGACGTTCGTCGCGTTCGGTGGATTCGCTCATCAGGGGTCTCCGCAGGCTGCCGCCGGTGGGCGACAGGGAAAAGGCGGGCAGACGGAGAACGCGCAGGAGCCGTGGCCCCAGGCCACATCACACCGCACATCACCCTCCGTGATGCCGTTGGCAGTGACAGGCCGGTCTCCGGGCTCGTGAGCGGGCCATGCCCGGACGACGCGCCTTCCCGGATACCTGTACCCAGTGGCTATACGCCGTCTTCTACTCACCTACCGTTGCGGGGGCAGCGCCGGATTCGCGCCTGCTGGCGCCCACCGGCTTCCCAGTTTCACCCTGCCGAACCTCGGTTCGCCGGGCACCTGAAACACGCCGCGAAGGTTAGAGGGTTGCACCGGGAGCGTCAATCGAACGAGGACCGATCTGGCCTGGATCAATGGCCGATTCGCCAGCTTGTGCCACACTGAAAGCAGTGATATCACATAGCCACCATTTCGGCTGACCTCGATCACAAATACAAGGAGCGCAGCATGCAAGGCCTGATCATCAACAACCCGCGCCTGGAATTCCTGCGCCCGGCCCTGGAACGCTGGGTCGACTGCATCGACCGCTTCAATCAGTTCCAGGGCGACAACGAAGCCCCGTACTGGCACGGCGCCGCCGCCAATGCCGGGCTGCTCGCGGCCGCCGCCTGGCAGGCCGAGCTGGTGGCGCTGCAGCAGTACACGAGCAAGAAGCAGCGCGACGAAGGCGAACGCGAAGCCCGTGGCGACCTGGCCATCAGCAGCGCCGAGGAATCGATCCACCTGCACACCAGCCAGCGCTGGCCACGCATTGCCCGCCTCGACCTGGCGCCGGCGCTACTGGAAACCGCCAACCAGGCCAAGGCGATCGCTTACGCCAGCCAGCTCAAGGCCGGGGCGCTGTTCGTCACCCCGTGGAAGGCCGGCCAGCACGCCAGCCCCGAGGAACTGCAGGACTTGGCCGATGACCTGCAAAAGCACACCGCCTGTGCGATCGCCTGGTACTTCCCCTATGCCTATCGCAAGCTGCACAACGAATCGGGCCAGTATTATCCCGGGGTAGCACTGCTGCTCAAGCAGGCCTGAGGACGATCAGTCCTCGAAGAAACGGCTTGCCAACGCCTGATTGTCGAGCCTGGCGGCGTAAGCCTGCAGGTCGAACGGCTGCCCGGTACGCAGTTCGTAGAATGTGCCGCTCGCGGGGCGCGACACTTCTCTTAGGACTACGTTGACGAAGTGATAGTCGGCACCTTCTATTTCGCTCAGGTTTTCTATGCGAAAACAGGTGCCCGGCAGAAACAGCGTTTCAGCCTCGGCCGGCAGACTGGAAAACAAGGTGATCGGCACCCCACGCTCATAGTGTCCTGCAGGCAGCTCGAAGACCACTGATGTGTCGTCGAACACCCCCTCGACACCAGTGGCCGTGCTCTGATCTGTGTCAGCGGCAAAACGACGCACGATGTACGGATTTTCCGTGAACGAGGTCAGGTCGGTGCTGACAAGCAGATCACCAACCTTGAGCTGGCCGTTGCGAAAATGCTGACCGCTGGTACCTCGACCGCCAAAACCACCTCGATACAAAGGTACATCGCTGTCCTTTGGCAGCTCCACCAAAGAGTCGGCAAGCTTGTTGACATACTCCACTTCGTCACCATAGGCAAATTCCCGCCGCCCTTCGCGCAGGAAGCTGTTTATCTTCGAGTCTTCCTCGGTGTAGGTATAGATCAGGTCGTTACGATAGTGAGCGCCATCACGGTAGGTGTATTCCGGCTCGCCGTTCAACATTACGTGGAAGAAGCCGTCTGCATCCTGAGGGCTCCCCTCCTCTTCCACGAACAGGATGTCCTGCTGGGCCAGCAGCGCACGATGCCGAGCCTTCGCGATGTTCGAGAGCGCATTGCTGCGTACCAGATCGGTGCGCATGTATTCATCCCAAAATGCCGACCCCTGGCGGGTCAGCCCGGCCCCGCTCGAAGGAGGGCTGCCGCCCAGCAGACGTGGCCGCTCCAACAACTCCCACTCACCCGCCGAAGACAATCGCACTGGCCGTAGTGGGACATAGGCAAAGGGATTGTCAGATGGCACGACCAGCCAGTGTTCGAGCTCGGGACTGTAGCGCACGCGATAGGGCACACCTTCCAGGGCGATCCAGGTATCCCCCGACGGGCCCATTGTGATTCCCTGGAGCAGGCCTGGCGTCTGTATCGGCGCGCCGAGTACCCGGTTGGCAACCCGGACCTCCAATTCGGCGGCCGGGTTTGCCGAGAGGGTCCAGCCACGCAACGATATGTCGTTTTCATGGAATGGCACTACATGGGACAACGAGGCGAAGCTGCTGCCGAACCCGACCTCGATCATTCCCAAGGCTGCGAACACGCTGTCGAGCATCGCGGTCCGCAGGGCCGCCTTGCGCCCTTGCGCGTCCTTGGCGTGAATCGCCGCATCCACGTCCAGGCCGACCTTGCCCACTGTCGCCCCGAGCAGCACCAAGGCCGCTGGCCACCCCAAGGGCGCAAAGCTACCGAAAACCTTCAGGAAGGCCCCCAGGTAGCCGCGCCACATACCCGAACGCAACTCGCTGTTGCTGGTGATGCGCTCGGCGCCGCGGCGCATCTCTTCACGCGCCTGGGCGGCCAGCAAGGCAAAATAATCACCGACCACCGGCCGGGCGGAGGCCAGGAGCAACGCCAATGCGTCCGCCGCACAGTCCGTGTCGGCCAAGGCCTGCAGCGCCTCGCGTATCGCTGCCGCACCAGCGGCATGGGGATCGGCCGTCAGAGCTCCCAGGTAGCCTGCCCTCAGCTGGCCGTCCTGCAGTTGCTGGCGAAGCCACGCGGCCATTGCCAGAGGTGTTTCGAAGGCGCGCAACACCTCCTGCGCCCAGGGCAGGTACACCACCACCCGCGTCCCCGACAATCGTAAACAGGTGATGGCCGCCCGGTCGCTACCGCCTACGGCAAACCAGCTCGCGGTAATTGGGGTCATGGCGTGTCGGCGCAGCCCTTCGAGGGTTGGCGCAACCCCGATCGCGGTCAGGTGTTGATCCGCCATCTGCCGCAGGCACTGTGCGTCATCCGGAGCAAGCCTGCCAGCGTCCCGGGCGACAGCGATTTGAGCCAACAGGTTGATCTTGGCCAGTACGCGAAAATTCTCGGCATGGCGAGACCAGAACGTGGCCACCTGCTCACAATGCTTGGCCCCAAGGTCCAATGCCCAGAAGTCAGCCTGGACGTCACGGGCCAGCAGCCGCACTTCATTGCGCTCGTCATACCACGCCGCACCCGGCCCCTGCCGGTAGAAACCGCCGTATACATCCAGCTCGTCACTGGCATCCTGGAACGGCAGATCGAAGCGCTGGATCATCAACTGCAGCAAGCCCATGGAGCGGCCCGGCGGCCCGCTGTGCACCCACCCAGTGAAACTGCGGCTGCTGGAACTGGCGTGATTGAACTGATGCCACCATACCCGCTCTGGGTCCAGTTTTTTCCCCGTATGCCTTTGCAGGATCGCTTGTGCATTGCGCAAGGCCAGCTCGTAGGGATCCGGGTAATCCCGCAGCACGTCGTCGACAAGCCGGGCAAGCGCATGCCCCGTGCCAAGCACCTGAAGGTTATGGCAAAGCGTCTGTTCGAGGGGTGTCATGTTCGATTCCTGAAATGGATGTGGAATCGAACATCATCGGGCAAGGCACGCAGTGTGCTGGGGTAGATACATATGCCTGCAAGCTTTCAACGCGCCAGAGTGGGCGCAGTATCAAGGGTTCTGCGCCAGATGCCCCGCAGGGATCACCCGTTTGGCCTGCAGGTAGGCCTTGGCCCAATAGCTGTTGGACAGGTAGTCCAGGCGCACGGTACCGCCAGCGGACGGCGCATGCACGAAACGCCCCTCGCCCACGTAGATCCCGGCATGGCTCACCTGCGAGCCACCGCCAGTGGCAAAGAACACCAGGTCGCCCGACTGCAGGGCGTTGATGTCCACGTTTGGCGCACGCATGACGATCATGTCGCGGGTGGTGCGCGGCAGGTTGATGCCGGCGGCGTCACGATACACGTAGCCAATCAGGCCGCTGCAATCGAAACCGGCGTCCGGCGTGTTGCCGCCCCAGCGATAGGGCGTGCCTACCAGGCCGATGGCTCGGAACAGCACATCGTCCGCCGCGGGCGACGAGGGCGATGGGTTGAACACCATTGGGGCCTTGGCCATCGGTGCCGGAGCGGGTGCACGGCTGGAGCAGGCCGCGAGCAGGGCCACGAGGGAAAGGAATGCGAAGCGCGCCAACATCGCCATGATGTAAACGTCCTGTCGGGAAGCCCCCGGCCATGGCCGAAGGTAAAAAGAGTTGAGAATTTAGATTAGACGCTTTCTGTAAATGCGCACGGCGGCGAGCTTTTCAGCTACGCCGCCGTGGCAGGTTACAGCATTTTGATATCAATTCAATTGCGCGAGATCGTGGTCGGCGCCATGGCGAGCGCGCGTTTGGCCTCGATGAAGGTCTTGCTCCAGTAGCGATCGCCCAGGCTGTCGATGCGTACACCACCGCTGCGGCGGCTGCTGGAATGGATGAACTGGTTGTCACCCAGGTAGATGCCGGCGTGGCTGACGCGACCACGACCGTTGGTGCTGAAGAACAGCAGGTCGCCGGGCTTGAGCTTGTTGCGCGCGACCTTCGGTGCGTCGACGTTGATCATCTCGCGGGTCGAACGCGGCAGGTTCATGCCGGCCTCTTCGCGGAACAGGTAGCCGATGAAACCGCTGCAGTCGAAGCCGGACTTCTCGGAGGTGCCACCGAAGCGGTAGCGAGTACCGATCAGCGCCATGCCGCGTTCGAGAATGCTGTCGGCCAGCACGGGCAACTGGTACGGCTTGCTGTTGCTGGAAAATGCCTCGAGGTCATCTTCGCTGGCCAGCTCTTCCTCGGTGAATACGGAAGAAGCGGAAGCCTTGGCCTTGACCGATTGCTCGGTGGCCATGCGTTGATCCTGCGAAGGCGCGACCGGGCCGGTGGAGGCACAGCCGTAAAGAAGGGTGACAAGTGCAAGTGGCACGAGGGGTGCGAAGCGCTTCAGCATGGGCACGACCGTGTCTGTAGTCCTTTAGAAGGGGGAAACTATGCCTTCTATCGGACCCATTTGCAAATTTTATCGAAAAACATGTGACTTTTCCGTTTCGACGCTCTGGCACCGTGTTTTCAGCGCTACCAGCCGAGGGTTTCCTTGAGGAAGGGAATGGTCAGCTTGCGCTGGGCCTGCAAGGAAGCCTGGTCGAGACGTTCGAGCAGGTCGAACAGCGCGCTCATGCTGCGCGTGCCACGGGTGAGGATGAAGTGGCCGACTTCGTCGGTCAGGTGCAGGCCGCGGCGCGAAGCGCGCAGTTGCAGGGCGCGCAGCTTGTCCTCGTCGGACATCCCGCGCATCTGGAAGATCAGCGCCAGGGTCAGCCGTGACTTGAGGTCGGCCAGCTTGATCGGCAGCTCCCGCGGCGAGCTGGAGGCTGCCAGCAGCAGGCGCCGGCCACTGTCGCGCAGGCGGTTGAACAGGTGGAACATGGCCTCTTCCCAGTCGGCCTTGCCCGCAATCACGTGCAGGTCATCGATGCATACCAGCTCGTATTGCTCGAGATGGTCGAGCAGTTCGACGCCACGCTCGAGCAATTGCGCCAGGGGCAGGTACACGGCGGGCTCGCCCAGTTGCTGGAAGCGGTGGGTGGCGGCCTGCAACAGGTGGGTACGACCCACGCCCTGCTTGCCCCACAGGTAGATGAGGCTTTCGGTCCAGCCGGCGTCGGCTTCGCAGAGCCGCTCGACATAGCCCAGTGCCGCGGCATTGGCGCCGGGGTAGTAGTTGATGAAGGTGGCGTCGTCGCGCAGACGCACACCCAGGGGCAACTGGATCGGTTTCATGCTCGCGGGCGGTCGCGGGGACCACAGGGGGCCTTTGATGAACAGTGTGCAAAGTCTATACCCGCAACGCGGACGGCACAATCCGGCAGGGGAATAGCACAAGTAAAATCAAGCAGTTGCGTTTAATGCAAGCACATCGCGGGGCAAGCCCGCCCCCCGCCGGGTGTTCAAGACTCCGGGCATGGGAGCGGGCTTGCCCCGCGATCGCTCACAGATCCGGGTCTACTTCCCCAGCGTACATGTCCGATTCCTTGTACAGGTCATGGACATGGCGCAGCAACACCATGATCACCGCCGCCACCGGCAGTGCCAGCAGCACCCCGGTAAAGCCGAACAGCTCACCGCCAGCCAGGATCGCGAAGATCACCGCCACCGGATGCAGGCCGATGCGGTCGCCCACCAGTAGCGGCGTCAGCACCATGCCCTCCAGCGCCTGCCCGACCATGAACACCGCGACGATACCGAGCATGGGGTAGAGGTCGCCGCCGAACTGGAACAACCCGGCGACCAGCGCCGCGCCGATGCCGATGATGAAGCCCATGTATGGCACGATCGCCGCCAGCCCCGCCAGCATGCCGATCAGCAGGCCCAGCTCCAGGCCCACCAGCATCAGCCCCGAGGAATAGATGACGCCCAATGCCAGCATCACCAGCAGTTGCCCGCGCACGAACGCCCCCAGCACCTCGTGGCACTCGCCGGCCAGCTCCACCACCTGCGGCTCGCGCTGACGCGGCAGCAGGCTGCGCAGCTTGGCCATCATCAAGTCCCAGTCACGCAGCAGGTAGAAGCCCACCACCGGGATCAACACCAGGTTGGCCAGCCAGCCGATCAGCGCCAGGCTCGAGGCGGTGGCCTGGGACAGCAGCACGCCGACGATGTCGGTGGTCTGGCCCATGTGCTCGCCGATCGCGGCCTTGATCTTGTCGAACTTCCAGAAGCCGTCGGCCAAGCCCAGGCGGCTCTGCACCCAAGGCAGCGCCACGTGCTGCAGCCAGTCGAGCATCTGCGGCGCCAGCTCGTACAGGCGCAGCAACTGCTTGGCCAGCATCGGCACCAGCACCAGCAACAAGGCCAGGAAGATCAGGGTGAACAGGCTGAACACCACCACCACGCCCCAGGTGCGCGACAGCCCGAGCCGCTCCAGGCGATCGACCAGCGGGTCGGCCAGGTAGGCCAGCAGGATGCCCACCAGGAACGGTGAGAGGATGTTGTGCAGGAAGTACAGCAGCGCGGCGATCACCAAAGCCGCGCCCACCCAGACCCAACGACGCATGTCAGTCATTTGCGCCACTCCTTACCAGCGAAAGCGCAAGCCGTCGAACGGCGTTGCGGCAGTGGTGGGCGGCGTTGTGCCGGTATCGCCCTGCGCGCTCGGCGCAGGCGTGGCGGCTGCAGGTTCGGCAGGCAGCTCCTGCAGCTTGGCCAGGCCCAGCTGGGCACGCAATTGCTCGCGATTGCCGCTGACCCGGTAGGTCAAGGTGCCGCCTTCGGCCATCTGCAAACGGGCGCCATAAGGCTCCAGTACCCGGCTCAGTTCGGCGTACCGCTGCAGGTTCATCCCCTGCACCTGTACCTGCAGGTCGCTGCTGGCGCCTGGCCGCGTGACATAACGCGGCGCCAGGCGGTTGCTCACCGCCAGCAGCACCGCATCGGCCAGGGCCGCCTGGTCGCTGCCCTCGGCATTGCCCTGTTCACGCTGGTCGCCCAGCCACAACTGCCACTTGCCCTGCCACTTGCCGTCGGCCTCATGGGCGTGCACCGCCAGCAAGGCATCGGCGCCATAGCGCTCGGACGCCTCGCGCAGCGGCGCGGGGTCGTTACCCTCGAGCAGCTTGGCATTGGCCACCAGTTGCTCCTGCAGATCGGCCAATGGCAGGCGCAGGGGCAGGCCGCGATGCTGGGCTGCCCGGCGCAATGGCTCGGCGGCGCCCTGGCCATCGCCGACCAGGCTGCTGCCCTCGACACTGTCGTTCAGCCACCAGCCCAGGACCGACGGCCGGTTGCTGCCCCACAATGCCAGACCGGCCTGGCGCAGGGCGCGCTCGGTGCTGCCGGGGTCGAACTCGACCAGCACCGACTCCGGTGGGCCTGCCTCGGTGCCGACCTGGTTAATGATCTGTTGCGGGTCCTTACGCAGCGCGGCCAGCGCCGGATTCTGCGCGGCCTTGGGGTCGCCGGTCAGGCGCAGCACCAGGGTATCGAGCGCCTTGCCGGTCGCCTGGGCGCGGGCCTCGCTGCCCTGCCCTTCGACGGGCTCGCGAACCTGATACAGGCCCGAGACGGTTTCGGCCTGCGCGAGGGTGCCGGCCACAGCGAGGCAGGCGCCAGCGAGGAAATTGAGAAGACGCATTGAGGATTCCTGTCCAGATGACCTTGGGGCGACGCGCCCTTGCCTGTGGGCTGTGACCGCGCCACGCCGGAAAATGCTCCGCCGTGCCGCGCCTTTGCGCACGTCGCCATGCCTATACCTTATACAGGCGCCGACGCGGCAACCAGTCGCACAGGGTGAAACAGCGTTTTTTGCCCAGATTTCCCGCCTGCCCGTCGGCCTGAGGATGGCCGCCTTGGGGCAACCCTGATAAAATCGCGCGCCTTCGCAGACCAGTGACGTACAGGCAGCCACCGTTTCTGAAAGTGGCCTTGGCCGTCCCGGTCGTTTTTCTGAATCCCTCCCTCCTAAAGGCCTGGATCAATGAGCAAGCAACCCTCCCTGAGCTACAAAGACGCCGGTGTAGACATCGACGCCGGCGAAGCACTGGTCGAACGCATCAAGGGCGTCGCCAAGCGCACCGCACGCCCTGAAGTCATGGGTGGCCTGGGCGGCTTCGGCGCCCTCTGCGAGATCCCGGCCGGCTACAAGCAGCCGGTGCTGGTCTCCGGCACCGACGGCGTCGGCACCAAGCTGCGCCTGGCGCTGAACCTGAACAAGCACGACAGCATCGGCCAGGACCTGGTCGCCATGTGCGTCAACGACCTGGTGGTGTGCGGCGCCGAGCCGCTGTTCTTCCTCGACTACTACGCCACCGGCAAGCTCAACGTCGACGTGGCCGCCACCGTGGTCACCGGCATCGGCGCCGGTTGCGAACTGGCCGGCTGCTCGCTGGTCGGTGGTGAAACCGCCGAGATGCCAGGCATGTACGAAGGTGAAGACTACGACCTGGCCGGTTTCTGCGTCGGCGTGGTGGAAAAGGCCGAGATCATCGACGGCTCGAAAGTGGTCACCGGTGACGCCCTGATCGCCCTGCCGTCCTCCGGCCCGCACTCCAACGGCTACTCGCTGATCCGCAAGATCCTCGAAGTGTCCGGCACCGACATCGACAACACCCAGCTCGACGGCAAGCCGCTGGCCGACCTGCTGATGGCGCCGACCCGCATCTACGTCAAGCCCCTGCTGCAGCTGATCAAACAGACCGGCGCGGTCAAGGCCATGGCTCACATCACCGGCGGCGGCCTGCTGGACAACATCCCGCGCGTACTGCCAAAAGGCGCCCAGGCCGTGGTCGACGTGGCCAGCTGGCAGCGCCCGGTGGTGTTCGACTTCCTGCAGGAAAAAGGCAACGTCGACGAACATGAAATGCACCGCGTGCTGAACTGCGGCGTGGGCATGGTCATCTGCGTCGCCCAGGACCAGGTCGACAACGCCCTGAACGTGCTGCGCGCCGCCGGCGAGCAGCCGTGGGTCATCGGCCAGATCGCCGAGGCCGCCGAAGGCGCCGCCCAGGTCGAGCTCAAGAACCTCAAGGCACACTGATGCCGGGCAAGACCTGCAACGTCGTGGTACTGCTGTCGGGCTCCGGCAGCAACCTGCAAGCGCTGATCGACAGCAACAGCGCCAGTGACAGCCCAGTACGCATCCGCGCGGTGATTTCCAACCGCGCCGATGCCTACGGCCTGGAACGCGCCAAGGCAGCCGGTATCGACACCGCGGTGCTCGCGCACACCGGCTTCGACGGTCGCGAAGCCTTCGATGCGGCGCTGATGGCGCTGATCGACGGCTTCGCACCCGACCTGGTGGTGCTGGCTGGCTTCATGCGCATCTTGAGTGGCGGCTTCGTGCGTCACTATCAAGGCCGCCTGCTCAACATACATCCGTCACTGTTGCCCAAGTATAAAGGGCTGCACACCCACCAGCGTGCGCTGGAGGCTGGCGATGCCGAGCACGGCTGCAGCGTGCACTTCGTCACCGAGGAACTCGATGGCGGGCCTCTGGTCGTACAGGCTGTGGTGCCGGTTGCAGCGGATGACAGCGCGCAGACGCTTGCCCAGCGCGTGCACCTGCAGGAACACCAGATCTACCCGCTGGCGGTGCGCTGGTTCGCCGAAGGACGCTTGCGTCTGGGCGAGCACGGTGCATTACTGGATGGCCAGCCGCTGGCGGCCAGCGGTCACTTGATTCGATCCTAGGAGAATTTATGCGTCGCGCCCTGCTCTTGGCTCTCGCCGTGCTCGCCCTGCCCCTCCAGGCAGCTGATCTGAAGCCTTTCGCAGCCAGCTACACGGCTGACTGGAAGCAGCTGCCCATGAGCGGCACTGCCGAGCGCAGCCTGGTGAAGAACGCCAACGGTACTTGGGACCTTAATTTCAAGGCCTCCATGATGATCGCCAGCCTGACCGAGCAAAGCACCCTCAAGCTCGACAACGACACCTTGCTGCCGCAGAAGTACCACTTCGAACGCGGCGGCCTGGGCAAGGCGAAGAAAGTCGACCTCACCTTCGACTGGACCGGCAAGAAGGTGACTGGCAGCGACCGTGGCGACGCGATCAGCCTGCCGCTCAACCGTGGCGTGCTGGACAAGTCGTCCTATCAACTGGCGCTGCAGCATGACGTGGCCGCCGGCAAGAAAAGCATGACCTACCAGGTGGTCGACGGTGATGAGATCGACACCTACGACTTCCGCGTGCTGGGCACCGAGAAAGTGGCCACCAAGACTGGCCAGGTCGACGCGGTCAAGGTCGAGCGCGTGCGCGACCCTAGCCAGAGCAAGCGCATCACCGAGCTGTGGTTCGCCAAGGACTGGGACTACCTGCTGGTGCAGCTGCGCCAGGTCGAGACCGATGGCAAGGAATACGTGATCGTGCTGCAGGATGGCACGGTGGACGGCAAGGCGGTCAAAGGCAACTGATAGCGCTGCCTGCAATACCCGAAGCCCCGTCTTGTGCGGGGCTTCTTTTTTGGTGAGTGCCTGTATCGCCCAATCGCGGGGCAAGCCCGCTCCCACGTATTTGTGCTCGATTCGTGGGAGCGGGCTTGCCCCGCGATTGGCCCATTCATGAAACTTGTTTCATCGCTGTTTTATTTACTTAGCCTGCTAACAAACTCTATAAAGAGGGTGTGCGACACGCTGTCGCAGCCAACTGAAGCAGTGGAGTTTAACGATGACAGTCCAAGTAACCGAACGCGACGAATCGAAAATGTCCCACGAAGGCCTGGCCGCTGGTGTGCGGATCTGGGATGTGCATCAACAGGGCCAACTGGTCGGCATGTTCCATGATGAGCACCAAGCCCAGCAGTACCGCATGGAGCTGGAATACCTAGAGAACCAGCGACCGTCGCAATAACACCCCCTTCAAACGAAAAACCCCGCCTAGGCGGGGTTTTTCATGCTTACCACATCAGATCGTCAGGGATCTTGTAGGCTGCGTACGGGTCGTCCTCGTCCGCCTCCTCGACATGGGTGTTGAGCAGCAGGATGCGATTGGGGTCGCGCTCCTGGATCTTCACCGCCGCCTCGCGTGGAATCACTTCGTAGCCACCGCCATGAGCGACGACGGCCAGCGCGCCGTTGCTCAGCTTGCTGCGCATCAGGGCGTTGACGGCGATGCGCTTGACCTTCTTGTCATCGACGAAGTTGTAGTAGTCCTCGGTATTCAGCTTGGGCAGGCGGGTCGCCTCGATCAATTGCTTGATCTGCGCGGCACGGGCCTTCTGCTCGGCTTTTTCCTGGACCTGGCGGTTCAGCTCCTGGTCTTTTCGGGCTTTCTCGGCCAGGGCTTCCTTGGCCAGGCGCTGCTGGCTGTCGTCCACCTCGGCCTGGCCCTTGTGCTCCAGGCGTTTCTGTTTTTTCTCGGCCTTGTTGGTCTGAGAAACCTGTTTCTGGTTGACCAGACCGGCTTTGAGCAATTGGTCGCGAAGGGAAAGGCTCATGGAAGTTCACTCACTTATGCATCAGCTCAGCCGCAGCTGGGCAGGTTCTTTTCCTGACGCTTGGCCTCGCCCCACAGGGCGTCCAGCTCGTCGAGGGTACGATCTTGGATGTTCAGGCCCTGCTCGCGCAATGCCTGTTCGATGAATCGGAAGCGCCGCTCGAATTTGCGGTTGGCGCGGCGCAGGGCGTTTTCCGGGTCGTGGCGCAGGTGGCGGGCCAGGTTGACGGTGGCGAACAGCAGGTCGCCCAGCTCATCTTCAAGCGCATCGCTGTCGCCATCGGCCATGGCCTGCAGCACTTCGTCGAGCTCCTCGCGCACCTTGTCCAGCACCGGCAGCGCGTCCGGCCAGTCGAAGCCGACCGTGGCGGCGCGCTTCTGCAGCTTGGCCGCCCGTGACAGCGCAGGCAAGGCCGCCGGCACATCGTCGAGCAGCGAGAGCTGTTCAGGCTCGCTCTTCTCGGCGCGCTCCTCGGCCTTGATCTCTTCCCAGCGCGACTTGACCTGGGCCTCGTCCAGCATGGGGGTGTCCAGCGGCGCATAGAGCTCGCCGGTGGGGAATACATGGGGGTGGCGGCGGATCAGCTTGCGGGTGATCGCATCGACCACGCCGTCGAACTCGAAACGCCCTTCTTCCCGTGCCAGCTGGCTGTAGTAGACCACCTGGAACAGCAGGTCGCCCAGCTCGCCCTGCAGGTGCTCGAAGTCGCCGCGCTCGATGGTGTCGGCCACTTCATAGGCCTCTTCGATCGTGTGCGGGACGATGCTGGCGTAGTCCTGCTTGAGGTCCCAGGGGCAACCGTATTGCGGGTCGCGCAGGCGGGCCATCAGGTGCAGCAGGTCGTCGAGGGTGTAGGTCATGGATATCTTTTCCTCAGCGAGGGCCTTGCCCTCGATCGCCGGCAAGCCGGCTCCCACAGGGTTATGCCGTACCTGTGGGAGCTGGCTTGCCAGCGATGGGCCGCACAGCGGCCCCGTTCTGTCTCAAGGGGTACGGTTACGCCGCGTCTCGATGATGTTGGGCAACTGCGAGATCCTGCCAAGCAGGCGCCCGAGAGCGTCCAGCCCAGGGATCTCGATGGTCAGCGACATCAAGGCGGTGTTGTCTTCCTTGTTCGAGCGGGTGTTGACCGCCAGCACGTTGATCTTCTCGTTGAGCAGCACTTGCGACACGTCGCGCAGCAAACCCGGGCGGTCGTAGGCACGGATGATGATGTCGACCGGGTAGGTCTGCACCGGGATCGGCCCCCAGCTGACCTGGATCATGCGCTCCGGCTCCTTGCCCGCCAACTGCAGCACCGAAGCGCAGTCCTGGCGGTGAATGCTCACGCCACGACCCTGGGTGATGTAGCCAACGATGGCATCGCCCGGCAGCGGCTGGCAGCAGCCGGCCATCTGCGTGAGCAGGTTGCCGACGCCCTGGATCTGGATGTCGTTGCGCTTGCCCGAACGGATGCCCCGCGCCTGCCGCGGGATCAGCTCGACCGGCTCCAGGCGCTCGGGTTCGAGCAACTGCTGGGCGGCGTTGACCATATGCGCCAGGCGCAGGTCGCCGGCACCGAGGGCGGCGAACATGTCCTCGGCGGTCTTGACGTTGGCCTTCTCGGCCAGGCGCTCGAAGTCCACCTGCGGCAGGCCCAGACGCGACAGCTCGCGCTCGAGCAGGGTCTTGCCGGCGGCGACGTTCTGGTCTCGGGCCTGCAGCTTGAACCAATGGACGATCTTGGCCCGGGCCCGCGAGGTGGTCACGTAGCCCAGGTTGGAGTTCAGCCAGTCGCGGCTCGGGCTGCCGTGCTTGCTGGTGATGATCTCCACCTGCTCGCCAGTCTGCAGGCTGTAGTTCAGCGGCACGATGCGCCCGTTGATCTTGGCGCCACGGCAGTTGTGGCCGATCTCGGTGTGCACCCGGTAGGCGAAGTCCAGCGGCGTGGAACCCTTGGGCAGGTCGATGGCGTGACCGTCGGGGGTGAACACGTAGACGCGGTCCGGCTCGATATCGACGCGCAGCTGTTCGGCCAGGCCGCCGATATCGCCCAGTTCCTCGTGCCATTCCAGCACCTGGCGCAACCAGGAGATCTTCTCTTCGTAGTGGTTCGAGCTGGGCTTGACGTCGGTACCCTTGTAGCGCCAGTGGGCGCAGACGCCCAGCTCGGCTTCCTCGTGCATGCCATGGGTGCGGATCTGCACCTCGAGCACCTTGCCCTCGGGGCCGATCACCGCGGTGTGCAGGGAGCGATAGCCGTTTTCCTTGGGGTTGGCGATGTAATCGTCGAACTCTTTCGGAATGTGCCGCCACAGGGTGTGGACGATGCCCAGCGCGGTGTAGCAGTCACGCACTTCCGGCACCAGCACGCGTACCGCACGCACGTCGTAGATCTGGCTGAACTCCAGGCCCTTGCGCTGCATCTTGCGCCAGATCGAATAGATGTGTTTCGCCCGGCCACTGATATCGGCGTTGACACCGGTGGCCAGCAGCTCATTCTGCAACTGGTTCATCACATCGCTGATGAACCGCTCGCGGTCCAGCCGGCGCTCGTGCAGCAACTTGGCGATCTGCTTGTACTGGTCGGGCTCGAGGTAGCGGAACGACAGGTCCTCGAGTTCCCACTTGATATGGCCGATACCCAGGCGGTGCGCCAGCGGCGCATAGATGTCGAACACCTCGCGGGCCACGCGCAGGCGTTTTTCGTCATCGGCGGACTTCACCGCCCGGATGGCGCAGGTGCGTTCGGCCAGCTTGATCAGCGCCACGCGCACGTCGTCGACCATCGCCACGAGCATCTTGCGCAGGTTCTCGACCTGCGCCTGGGAGCCGAGCACCAGCGACTGGCGCGGGCTGAGGCTGGCACTGATGGCCGCCATGCGCAGCACGCCGTCGATCAGCTTGGACACCACCGGCCCGAAGCGCTGGCCGACCTCGGCCAAGGTCACCTTGCCTTCGCGCACCGAACGGTAGATGACCGCCGCCACCAGGGAATCCTGGTCGAGCTTGAGGTCGGCGAGGATTTCGGCGATCTCGAGCCCCGCCTGGAAACTGGACGTGCCATCGGCCCAGGAATGCTTGGCCGGGTTGCCTTTCTTCTCGACCTCGTGGGCAAACTCGCAGGCCTCTTTCAACCCCGGGCGATCGAGTTGCGAATCGACGCTCACCACATGATCGAGCCATGCTTCGAGATTGATACTGCCGTCGTTGTTGACCGGCTGGTGCACTCTCACCTGTACCATCTTTGCTTTACCTTTCCATACAGCGCACCACGCGGGTGCACTGGCTATCACCTGTGCGCCCCTCACTCCCTGAAGGCCGCACCAAGAGGGCCAGCCCGGCTAGCCCACTTCGAATAACGCCATGGCCTCGACATGCGCCGTCTGAGGAAACATGTCGAGAATCCCGGCCCTTTTTAACCGGTACCCCTGCCCGACCAGCACTTGCGCGTCACGCGCCAGCGTGGCCGGATTGCACGATACGTAGACCAGCCGTTTCGCACCCAGCCGGGCGATGCCCTGCACCACCTCGAAAGCCCCGTCGCGCGGTGGATCCAAGAGTACCGCAGAAAAGCCCTCGGCAGCCCATCCGGCGCCCGCCAAAGGCTGCGATAAATCGGTCTGAAAAAACCGTGCGTTATGCACATTGTTGGCGTGGGCGTTGGCCTCGGCACGGCTGACCATCGCCTGCACGCCTTCCACCGCAACCACCTCGCGCGCCTGACGCGCCAGGGGCAAGGCAAAGTTGCCCAGGCCGCAGAACAGGTCCAGCACCCGCTCATGCGCCTGGGGCGCCAGCCAGGCCAAAGCCTGCTGGATCATCAAGGTATTGACCTGGGCATTGACCTGGACGAAGTCGCCCGGTCGCCAGGCCAGCTCCAAGCCCCAGGGCTCCAGGGCAAAGCCCAGTTGCGCCGTAGCCTCCACCGGTGCCGGCTCGCCCTCGCCTTGTAGCCACAATTGGGCGCCGGCTTCGCGGCAGAATGCCTCGAGCCGCGCCAGGTCTTCACTTGGCAAGGGCGCCACATGCCGTACCAACACCGCCTCGGCGGTACCGCTGAACAGCTCCACATGCCCCAGCGCCTGCGGCTTGCTCAAGCTGCGCAACACGGTCGGCAGATGGCGCATGATCGCCTGCAAGGGCTGTACCAGCACCGCGCAGTCGTCGATGGCAACGATGTCCTGGCTAGCCTCGGCGCGGAAACCGACCTCCAGCAGGCGTGCCTTGGCGTCCCAGCGTACCGCTACTCGCGCCCGGCGGCGGTAGCCGAATTCCGGTCCGCACAAGGGAACAGCCCACTCTTCGGGATGCACGCCGGCCACCCGCTGCAACTGCTCGGCGAGCAGGCGCTGCTTGAGCGCCAGCTGGCCGTCATGGGGCAGGTGCTGGAGGTTGCAGCCACCACAGCGGGCGTAATGCCGGCAAGGCGCTTCACGGCGCTCGGGGCTGGCCTGGAACACCCGCTCCAGGCGCGCCTCGACCACCTTGCCGCGCGCGGCAAGTACCCGCGCCTCGACGTCCTCGCCGCCCAGCGCGCCGCTGACGAACCAGGTGCGCCCCTCGCTGAAGGCGATGCCGCGGCCGTCACCAGCCACGCGCTCGATCAGCAGGCGCTGCTTCTTGCCCACCGGCACTTGTGCGACACGGTTGCCGCCGGCCGGCTGGAAGCGCAGGCCGGTGTTGCTTTTCTTTCTGGACATCAGGTCGGATCGAACAGGCCGGTGGAAAGGTAACGGTCGCCGCGGTCGCAGATGATGGCGACCATCACCGCGTTCTCGACTTCACGGGACAGGCGCAGCATCGCCGCCACCGCCCCACCGGAGGATACGCCACAGAAAATGCCCTCTTCGCGGGCCAGGCGACGGGTGGTTTCCTCGGCCTCCTGCTGGGACATGTCGACCACGCGGTCGACCCGGGTGGCGTCGAAGATCTTCGGCAGGTACTCGTGGGGCCAACGGCGAATGCCCGGAATGGCCGAGCCTTCCATCGGCTGCAGGCCAATGATCTGCACCGCCGGGTTCTGCTCCTTGAGGTACTGCGAACAGCCCATGATGGTGCCGGTCGTGCCCATGGAGCTGACGAAGTGGGTGATCGTGCCCTGGGTCTGCTGCCAGATCTCCGGGCCCGTGCTGTTGTAGTGCGCGATCGGGTTGTCGCCGTTGGCGAACTGGTCAAGCACCAGCCCACGGCCTTCGGCCTGCAGTTTTTCCGCGAGATCGCGAGCCCCTTCCATGCCCTCTTCCTTGGTCACCAGGATCAGCTCGGCGCCATAGGCGGTCATGGCCGCCTTGCGTTCGGCGGTGGAGTTGTCCGGCATGATCAGGATCATCTTGTAGCCCTTGATCGCCGCTGCCATGGCCAGGGCGATGCCGGTATTGCCGGAGGTGGCTTCGATGAGGGTGTCGCCAGGCTTGATCTGGCCACGCAGTTCGGCACGGGTGATCATCGACAACGCCGGGCGGTCCTTGACCGAACCTGCCGGGTTGTTGCCTTCGAGCTTGAGCAGCAAGGTATTGCTGGTGTTCCCGGTGATGCGCTGCAGGCGAACCAGCGGCGTATGGCCGACGCAGTCGGCGATGGTTGGGTACTGCAGGGTCATGGGCGTTTTCGCAATCCGGACGGCAGGGGCGCCTATCATACCGGCAAACCCGGCGCGGCCATATCACGCAATTGTCGGTGGTTATAGCGGGTAGCTATAAGGAGTTACTTCCTGGCCGCGGGCTTGCCCGCGCCGGACCAACCGATGGCCCCGCTTCATGGGCAGGCAGGCGCATGCACAGGCGTAGGCCACGCTCGCCATTGACCGCCCACACCAGCCCACCCTGGCGGCGGATCGCATTGCGGGCAATGCTCAAGCCCAAGCCGAAGCCACCGTCCCCGGGCCGTGCCCCGTCCAACCTGGAAAACGGCGCGAAGATCCGCTCGAGGTCTTCCTCGGCCACGCCACCGCCGTCGTCCTCCAGGTCGATACGCCAATACCCGCCTTCACGCCAGCCGCCCAGACGCACCACCCCCGCCTCGGGCGAGTGCCGGATGGCGTTGCGCAGCATGTTCTCCAGCGCCTGGGCAAGGTCGTTGAGGCTGCCCCGCACCCAGCAGTCCGCTGGCAACGCACAGCGCAACCGCCCAGGTGCCCAGCCGCTTTCGTAACAGGCATTTTCGCTGAGCAGGTCCCACAGCGCCGGCACCTGGATCGGCTCCAGGTTCAGCGGGGCGCGCTCGGCATCCTGCCAGGCCAGCTGCAAGGTGTCTTCGACCAGTTGCTGCATGCCGTCCACCTCGCGGTGCAGGCGTTCACGCAGGCGCTGCAGGTCGGTCTCGCCGTCGCAGGCCACGCGCAGGCGGCTGAGCGGCGTGCGCAGCTCGTGGGACAGGTCGCGCAGCAACTGCTGCTGCAAGGCCACGGTGCCCTGAAGGCGCTCGGCCATCTGATCGAAGGCACGGGCCAGTTCGCCCAGCTCGTCCTTGCGCCGGGTGGTTCGCGAATCCAGGCGCGCCGCCAGCTGGTCGGCGCGCCAGGCGCTGGCCTGTTCCCGCAATTGATTGAGCGGCACGATCAGCATGCGGTACAGGCCCACACACAACAGCAAGGTAAACAGTCCAGGGATGATGCCGTTGGTGACGATGCGCCAGAACAACCGGTACTGGCCCGGGTTGAAGCGTTCCGGCAGCTCGATCACCAGCATGCCCTGCTCCGGCGCGCCGGGGAACGGCAGACGCAACCAGGGCTGGCCGATACTGCGCCGGCTCATCGGCCAGTCGACGCCGCGCAGGCGGGTCAGGCGCTGGGCCTGCCCGGCGGTCAGGTCGGCACTGCCCAACGGCTGCAGGTCGCCATCGAGCACTCCCACCCAGCCTTGCTCGCGCCCACGCATCCCGGCCAGCCAGGCGTCGACACCGTCAGCGCCGCCGCTGCGCCAGGCCTGCTCCGCCTCGGCCGCGTAACCCCGCAGCACTTGACGCGCAGTTTCGGAAAGGAAGGCGTCCTGGGTCTCCATATGGCGACCCCAGCTGTAGCTGAGGCCGATCATCAGCAGACAGAAGCCCACCAGCAGGACGGTCAGTTTCCAGAACAGCGAATGGCGATCGAGCACGGTTCAGTCGGCCTCGCCCACGCCGAACACATAGCCCTTGCCCCAGACGGTGCGGACCTGCCGCTCGTGATAGCCGATGGCCTTGAGCTTGCGGCGGATCTGGCTGACGTGCATGTCCAGGCTGCGGTCATGCCGCGAGTAGCCACGCTGCAGCACCTGCTGGTAAAGGAACGGCTTGCTCAGCACCTCATCCTGGCTGCGATGCAGGGTGTCGAGCAGGCGGTACTCACTGGGGGTCAGGCCGGCCCAGGCGCCAGCGAGGCAGACATCGGCCGCCTGCTCATCGAAGCGCAACTGCCCCGCCGCCGCCTCGCGTGGCGCCAGCGCCCGCCGCTCGAAGGCCACCCGGCGCAGGATCGCCTCGATGCGCACCCGCAGCTCGGCGAAACTGAAAGGCTTCGGCAGGTAGTCGTCCGCTCCCCGCTCGAAACCGCTGATACGGTCGGCCTCGGCCCCCAGCGCGGACATCAGGATGACAGGCGTGGCGCTGCACCGGCGCAGGCTGGCCAGGGCATCCAGGCCATTGAGGCCAGGCAGCAGGATATCCAGCAGAACCAAGTCGAAGACCTGTCGCCCCGCCGCCTCGAGGCCTTCCAGGCCACTGCGGCACCAGGTCACTCGGAAACCACCGCGGCGCAGCTCTTCGTGCAGGTAGGCACCGAGCACGGGGTCGTCCTCGATGGCCAGGATATTGGTGGCGTGAATAGCTTCAGGATGCATTGGCAACTGCCATCAATTCTCAGTTGCGTGATTATTGGGCAAGCGCTCCTGGCAAGGCAACCATTGCCCGACTGACGCACCATCGAGGGACCAGCCTCGCTTGGCAAACAAAAAGCCTTACAAATGCCCCCGGTGCGGAGTAACGTTCCCGCTGATGCGCGAACAGCGCTTTTAAAGGCACATGACAGGAGACAGGTGTGCTCGACCGTTTGGGAATCCGCAGCCGCGTCCTGCTGCTGGCCTTGCTCCCCGCCAGCCTGATGGCCCTGGTGCTGGGCAGTTACTTCACCTGGTTGCAACAGAGCGACCTGCGCACGCAGCTGCTGCAACGCGGCAAGATGATCGCCGAGCAGTTGGCGCCCCTGGCGGCGCCGGCCCTGGCCCGCCAGTCCCCGGCGCAACTGGAGCGCATCGCGGCCCAGGCCCTGGAGCAGGTCGACGTGCGCGCCGTGGCGTTCCTCGCCGCCGACCGCACGCGCCTGGCCCACGCCGGCCCCAGCATGCTCAACCAACCGCCCAGCGGCGGCACCGGCACGCAACTGCTGCAGCGCACCGGCAATGATGCCACCCGCTACCTGATGCCGGTGTTCGGCCATCACCGCGACCTGGCCACCGATGCCGTGCCCGCCGAGGCCGAGCGCCTGCTTGGCTGGGTGGAGATCGAGCTTTCCCACGACGGCACCCTGCTGCGCGGCTACCGCAACCTGTTCACCAGCCTGCTGCTGATCCTCGCTTGCCTGAGCCTGACCGCGCTGCTCGCCCTGCGCATGAGCCGCACCATCAACGACCCGATCAACCGCATCAAGCACGCGGTCAACCAACTCAAGGACGGCCACCTCGACGAACGCCTGCCGGCCATGGGCAGCCACGAGCTCGACGAACTGGCTGCCGGAATCAACCGCATGGCCGAGACCCTGCACAGCGCCCACGAAGAGCTGCAGCACAGCATCGACCAGGCCACCGAGGACGTGCGCCAGAACCTGGAAACCATCGAGATCCAGAACATCGAGCTGGACATGGCGCGCAAGGAGGCCCTGGAGGCCAGCCGCATCAAGTCCGAATTCCTCGCCAACATGAGCCACGAGATCCGCACCCCGCTCAACGGCATCCTCGGCTTCACCCACCTGTTGCAGAAGAGCGAGCTGAGCCCGCGCCAGCTCGACTACCTCGGCACCATCGAGAAATCCGCCGACAACCTGCTGGGGATCATCAACGAGATCCTCGACTTCTCCAAGATCGAGGCCGGCAAGCTGGTGCTCGACAGCATCCCGCTCAACCTGCGCGACCTGATCCAGGACACCCTGACCATCCTTGCCCCGGCCGCCCACGCCAAGCAGCTGGAGCTGCTCAGCCTGGTCTACCGCGACACCCCGTTGTCGCTGGTAGGCGACCCGTTGCGGCTCAAGCAGATCCTCACCAACCTGGTGAGCAATGCCATCAAGTTCACCCGCGAAGGCACCATCGTCGTGCGCGCCATGCTCGAGGACGAGCAGGAAGACAGCGTGCAACTGCGCATCAGCGTCCAAGACACCGGCATCGGCCTGTCGCCGCAGGATGTGCGCACCCTGTTCCAGGCCTTCAGCCAGGCCGACAACTCGCTGTCGCGCCAGCCCGGCGGTACCGGCCTGGGCCTGGTGATCTCCAAGCGCCTGATCGAACAGATGGGGGGCGAAATCGGCGTCGACAGCACGCCGGGCGAAGGCTCGCAGTTCTGGATCAGCCTCAACCTGCCCAAGGCCCACGACGACACCGAGGAGCAACCCGCCCAGGCCCTGGTCGGCCGTAGCGTGGCCATCGTCGACGGGCACGACTTGGCCCGCCAGGCGTTGGAGCACCAACTGGAGGACTGCGGCCTGGCGGTCAGCGTGTTCGCCTCCTGCGACCAGCTGCTGCACGGCGTGCAGGCGGCTAGCCAGGCCGGGCAGCCGTTCGAGTTCGCCGTGCTCGGGGTCAACCTCGGCAGCCTGGCGCCGGAACAATTGGGGCAGTACCACCAACAGCTCGAGCGCCTGGGTTGCCAGTGCGTGGTGCTGTGCCCCACCACCGAGCAACCGCTCTACCATCCTTACCTGCCCAACGCCCACGGCCAATTGCTGGCCAAGCCCACCTGCACGCGCAAGTTGCGCCGCCTGCTGCTGGAACTGGTACAACCCCGCCGCCCAGTATGCGAGCAGCGCAGCAACGGCGGCCAGCGCATGCCCAAGCTCCTCTGCGTCGACGACAACCCGGCCAACCTGCTGCTGGTGCAGACCCTGCTCGAAGGGATGGGCGCCGAGGTACTGGCGGTGAACAGTGGCTATGCCGCGGTGCAGGCCGTGCAGGACGAGCCCTTCGACCTGGTGCTGATGGATGTGCAGATGCCCGGCATGGATGGCCGTGCCTGCACCGAACAGATCCGCCAGTGGGAGGCCAGCCAGAGCGGTCCGCCCCTACCCATCGTGGCCCTCACCGCCCACGCCATGGCCAACGAAAAGCGCGCCCTGCTGCACAGCGGCATGGACGATTACCTGACCAAGCCGATCAGCGAGCGCCAGTTGGCCCAGGTGGTGATGAAATGGACCGGCCTGAGCCTGGGATCACCGCCGCAGGAGCGCCCCAGTGAGCGCCTGCCCGACAGCAGCGAGCTGAAGGTGCTCGACCCGGAGGAAGGGCTGCGCCTGGCCGCCGGCAAGCCGGACCTGGCGGCGGATATGCTGGCCATGCTCCTGGCCTCGCTGGAGTCCGACCGCGAGGCCATCCAGGCCGCTCGCGACGCGGCCGATCGCAATGCCATGATCGAACGGGTACACCGACTCAACGGCGCCTCGCGTTATTGCGGCGTACCGCAGTTGCGCGCGGCCTGCCAGCGCAGCGAGACCTTGCTCAAGCAGGACAGCCCCCAGGCATTGCAGGCCCTGGACGAACTGGACCAGGCCATCAGCCGACTGGCCGAGCAGGCGCGCGAAAGCGCCTGAATCCCCCATAGGCTTCGCAAGAGTCGTGGGAGCGGCGGTGCGTCTTGCCCCGCGACAGGGCCGTCACAGATCAATACCCGATCTACCTGACGGCCTAGACTGTTGCCGACTCACAGAAGGAAGCCCCCCATGCGCGCCCTGTTGTTCAGCAGCCAGCACTACGACCAGGAAAGCTTCACTCGCGCCGCCAGCGCGGGCGCCCTGGAGCTGCACTACCAGCCCGCCCGCCTGACCCTGGACACCGCAGCCCTCGCCCAGGGCTTCGAGGTGGTCTGCGCCTTCATCAACGATGAACTCGACGCCCAGGTCCTGCAGCGCCTGGCCGCTGGCGGCACACGCCTGATCGCCCTGCGCTCGGCCGGCTACAACCACGTCGACCTGGCTGCCGCGCAGCGCCTCGGGCTCAGCGTGGTGCGCGTCCCGGCCTACTCGCCGCACGCCGTCGCCGAACATGCCGTGGCGCTGATCCTGGCCCTCAACCGCCGCCTGCACCGGGCCTACAACCGCACCCGCGAAGGTGATTTCACCCTGCACGGGCTGACCGGCTTCGACCTGCACGGCAAGACCGTCGGCGTGGTCGGCACCGGCCAGATCGGCGCGGCCTTCGCCCGCATCATGGCCGGCTTCGGCTGCCAGCTGCTGGCCTACGACCCCTACCCCAACCCTGAGCTGGTCGCCCTCGGCGCCCGCTACCTGGAACTGCCCGAGCTGCTGCGCCAGGCACGCATCATCAGCCTGCACTGCCCGCTCACCGAGCACACCCGCCACCTGATCAACGCCCAGAGCCTGGCCCAACTGCAGCCCGGCGCCATGCTGATCAACACCGGCCGCGGCGCGCTGGTCGACACCCCGGCACTGATCGACGCGCTCAAAAGTGGCCAGCTCGGCTACCTGGGGCTGGATGTCTATGAAGAGGAGGCGCAGCTGTTCTTCGAGGACCGCTCCGACTTGCCGCTGCAGGACGACGTGCTGGCACGGCTGCTGACCTTCCCCAACGTGATCGTCACCGCGCACCAGGCGTTCCTTACCCGCGAGGCCCTGGATGCCATCGCGGCCACCACCCTGGACAACATCTCCCGCTGGGCGGCAGGCAATCCGCAGAATCTTGTAAACGGTTGATGCTAGTGTGGTGCTTTGCAAATACGCCCCATAAATCGCGCGTGATTTTTGTGCTCAAGCAAGGCGTCGCGACGAGTCGTAGCCCAGCTACGGCGAGGAGCGACAACGCAGCATGAGCGCAAAAAGCGCCGCGAATTAGGGTCGTTATTTGTGAAGCACCACACTAAGATACGCGGCATTTCTGGAGGACCCATGGTCGAACACGATTTCCGCTACACCCTTTTCAACCCGCAACACACCCTGATCGAGTGCCGCGCGCTGGTGCCGGGCCGCTACCAGGTCACCGGCAACGGCGGCTCGATCCAGAAAGGCGACGCACTGCTGGTTTCGCTCAAAGGCAGCAAAACCCTGTCCATGCGCCTGACCGTAGACAGCGTGCGCCACCTGATCAACCCCACCGGGCAGTGGGTGGCCGTGGCCCAGGGGCCAGTATTCAACGAACTGGAAATCCACGAGTGGCAAGTCAAGTGCGACGGCTGCGACGCGGTGCTGGACTTCGAGTTCGCCGCCGAAGCCAAGCTCGGCAAGAAAGGCCACGCCCCGGCAGCCACCGCCCGTGTCCAGGAGCTGGGCTGGGCCAGCCAGGGCGACAAGCACCTGTGCCCGCAGTGCCAGGAGCGCGCCTGAGTGAAACAGCTGCTGACCGGCGTGCTGATCGCCACCGGCCTGATGGGCTGCGCGTCGCAACCTTCGAAGCTGCAGCAGGAGCAAAGCTACCTGCTGGAGTGGATTGGTGAACGCCCGCTGATCGACTACAGCCACCTGACCCTGACCCTGGCCAGCGATGGCCGTGCCTATGGCAATGCCGGCTGCAACCACTGGTTCGCGCCCTATACGCTGGACGGCGAGCACTTAAGCTTCGGCAAGGTCGGCAAGACCCGCAAGCTGTGCGCGCCAGCGCTGATGGAGCAGGAGAAACGCTTCCTGCAAGCGCTGGAGACGGTGCAACGCTGGGACGTGTCGCCAATCGAGCAGATCCGCTTCTGGCCGGCCGAGGGCAAGCCGCTGCGGTTCTGGCCTGAGGAAGGCTGAAACCATCGCGGAGCAAGCACGCTCCCACGTGGGGGCGGGCTTGCTCCGCGATGCTGGAACTCAGGCGCCGCCCTTGAGCGCCCTGATCTTCGCCTGCAGCCCTTCAAGCGTCTGCTCGCCCAGCAGTTGCTCGCGCACCTTGCCCTTGTCATCGATGATATAGGTCACCGGCAGCGCCTCGCTGCGCGGCAGCTCATAGCGCTCGGCCGGGTCTTGCGCGAGCACGGTGAAGCCGATGCCGAGGGTCTCGGCGGCAGCCTTGAGGTCGGCACCCTGCAAACCATCGAAGTTCACCCCCAGCACCCGGATACCCTGGTTTTCCCACTGCTTGGCAGCAGCATTGAGTTCAGGTATTTCGGTACGGCACGGGCCGCACCATTCGGCCCAGTAGTTGAGCACCAGCCAGTGCCCCTCGACCTGTTCGGCCTTCACCGTATTGCCGTGCTGGTCCACGCCGTAGTCCGCACCGCAGCCGCCGAGCAGCAGGCTCGCGGTGATGGCCAGTGCAGCTGCCAAACGCCTTGCCATGGGTCAATCCTTCTCGAAGTTTTCAAGCATTGAAGTCGGTCGCTGCGGTTAGAATAGCCGCCACACCCAGCTGGATGCGACCCGTCATGACCGATCTGACCCTCTATCATAACCCGCGCTGCTCGAAATCCCGCGGCGCCCTGGAACTGCTCGAAGCGCGCGGCCTCGCACCGACCATCGTGCGCTATCTCGAGACCCCGCCGGACGCCGCCACCCTCGAACAGCTGCTCGCCAAGCTGGGCATCGGCGCGCGCCAACTGCTGCGCACCGGCGAAGACGAATACAAGGCACTGGAGCTGGCCAACCCAGCCCTGAGCGACGCTCAGCTGATCAAGGCGATGGTCGAGCATCCCAAGCTGATCGAACGCCCGATCCTGGTCGCACGCGACAAGGCCGTGATCGGACGCCCACCCGAGAAGGTCCTGGAGATCCTGCCGTGAGCGAACCCTACATCCTGGTGCTGTACTACAGCCGCCACGGCTCGACCAGCGAGATGGCCCGGCACATTGCCCGCGGCGTCGAGATGGCCGGCCTGGAGGCGCGCCTGCGCACGGTGCCGGCGATCTCCACCGAGTGCGAAGCCGTGGCCCCGGACATCCCGGCCAGCGGCGCGCTGTACGCCACCCTCGACGACCTGCGCCACTGCGCGGGCCTGGCCATGGGCAGCCCGACCCGCTTCGGCAACATGGCCGCACCGCTCAAGTACTTCCTCGACGGCACCAGCAGCCTGTGGCTGGGCGGCGAGCTGGTGGGCAAGCCAGCGGCGGTGTTCACTTCCACCGCCAGCCTGCACGGCGGCCAGGAAACCACCCTGCTGTCGATGCTGCTGCCGCTGATGCACCACGGCATGCTGGTCACCGGCCTGCCCTACAGCGAGTCGGCGCTGCTCGATACCCGCGGCGGCGGCACCCCATATGGGGCCAGCCACCATGCCGGCGCCGACGGCAAGCGCGAGCTGGACCAGCACGAGATCACCCTGTGCCGCGCCCTCGGCCAACGCCTGGCCAACACCGCCAAGGCCCTGGGTGGCCAGCGTGGCTAGAAAACCCAAGGTGCTGCCGCCACTGGAGTGGCTCGCCCCACGCGTACGGCTGACCCGCGCCCTGAGCCTGGCTTGCTTCTTCGGCCTGATCGCCCTGCTGGTGGTGAACAACCTGTGGTTCGCCAACCTGCACGGGGCGCGGGTCGAAGTGATCCTGGCCATCGAGCTGATCCCCCTGCTGCTGCTGCTGCCGGGCATGCTGATGGGCAGCGCCCGGGCGCATGCCTGGACCTGCTTCGTGGTCAATATCTACTTCATCAAGGGCGTGCTGGCCGCGTTCGACCCCGCCCGAGCGCTGTTCGGCTGGGTCGAGGTGCTGGTGAGCCTGGGGCTGTTCGTCAGCGGCTTGCTGTTCGTGCGCTGGAAGTTCCAGCAGGATCGACGCCTGGCTGGCGAAGGTGCCTGAACGTATCGGGGCCGCGTTGCGGCCCCGGCGATCTCAATGGTTGACGGTATGCGCCAGCATCACCGACAGCTGGCACAGCGGCCGACCGCTTTCGGCGTGCCACTGATTGAACGCCTGCTGCACCAGCGCCAGGTCACGCAGGCTGGTCGGCGGCTTGTCGATGATCTTCTGGGCGATCAACGCGGCGGCCATGTCGTCGGTGGGGATGAAGGTGTCCTTGCCGACCATGCGCAGGAAACGCGGAGCCGATAGTCCGCCCAGCTGGTTGCCATGCTTGGCCAGGTACTTCCACAGCCCGACGATATCGGTCTCGGGCCAGTCGGCGATGAACACGCCGAAACTGCCCTTCTCCTTCGCCACGTCGAGGATCATCTGCGCATTGCGCGGCACGCTCTTGAGCTTGCCCAGGTGGCGGATGATGCGCTCGTCCTGCATCAGCCGCTCCAGGTGCTCGGCGCCCATCAGCACCACTTTCTCCGGGTCAAAGCCAAAGAACACCTGCTCGAAGGCCGGCCACTTGGCATCCACCAGGCTGTGCTTGAGCCCGGCGCGGAACACGCGCAGGGCCAGGGTCGACAGGTAGCGGTCGTCGGTGATGTCGCGCAGCTGCGCGGGTGTGCGCGGCTGCGGCAGGAAGGCTTCCAGCGCCTGGGCCGAACCGAAGCGGTTCAGGCAGTACTCATGCAACCACTGGTAGTCGCGCATAAGGTCAGATGTTCAGCACGTCGAGGAAGCGCGGGGTGGCGCTCTCGTCGATCTTCAGGCTGGTGAAGTCGAACAGGTTGCGGTCGGCCAACTGCGACGGCGCGACGTTCTGCAGGGCGCGGAAAATGCTCTCGGTGCGGCCCGGGTGCTTGCGCTCCCACTCCACCAGCATGTCCTTGACCACCTGGCGCTGCAGGTTTTCCTGCGAGCCGCACAAGTTGCACGGGATGATCGGGAATTCCTTCATGTCCGAATACGCCTGGATGTCCTTCTCGCTGCAGTAGGCCAGCGGGCGGATCACCACGTTGCGGCCGTCGTCGGCGCGCAGCTTCGGCGGCATGCCCTTGAGCGCGCCGTTGAAGAACATGTTGAGGAAAAAGGTCTCGACGATGTCGTCGCGGTGGTGCCCCAGGGCCATCTTGGTCGCGCCGATCTCGTCGGCGAAGGTGTACAAGGTGCCGCGACGCAGGCGCGAGCACAGCGAGCAGGTGGTCTTGCCCTCGGGCACCAGCTCCTTGACCACCGAGTAGGTGTCCTTCTCGACGATGTGGTACTCGACGCCCAGTTCCTTGAGGTAGGCCGGCAGCACGTGCTCGGGGAAGCCCGGCTGCTTCTGGTCCATGTTCACCGCGACGATCTCGAACTTGATCGGCGCCACCTTCTGCAGGTGCAACAGAACGTCGAGCATGGTGTAGCTGTCCTTGCCGCCGGACAGGCAGACCATGACCTTGTCGCCATCCTCGATCATGTTGAAGTCGGTGATGGCTTCGCCGGCGAGGCGACGCAGGCGTTTTTGCAGTTTGTTCTGGTTGACCGAGAGGGTGCCCATAGCGCTTGAATCCGCGAGGTGTGACAAAAGCCGGCTATTTTACGCACAAACCGGGCGGCGCAGTAGGTGAATCCGATAAAGACTTCAAGGGAATCAGCACCGGTCCTGACAGCGCGATTTGCTCTAAAAAGCCGGTTTTCTGTGGGGAACGGCTTCCTATACTGCGACATAAGGCCACATTGGCGCAGCACCTGGTGTCCTGGCCTCGGGCCATAGGCGCTCCATCCGGGGGGCGTTTGGCAACGACGATAGGAGTGACCCGTATGATTCATCATGTTGTTGGGCTGTTCACCCACCCCGACCAGGAGTGGCGGGAGATTCGTGGCGAGGATGAAAGCATCAGCCACATGTACCTGACACACACGTTGATCCTGGCGGCGATTCCCGCCGTGTCGGCGTTCATCGGCACCACCCAGGTCGGCTGGGTGATCGGCGAGCGGCCAGCCGTGATGCTGACCATGGAAAGCGCGTTGTGGATGAGCATCATGTCCTACCTGGCGATGCTCGCAGGCGTGGCGGTGATGGGCGCCTTCATCCACTGGATGGCGCGCACCTACGACGCCAACCCGAGCATGGCGCAGTGCATCGCCTTTGCCACCTACACCGCCACCCCGCTGTTCATCGGCGGCCTCGCGGCGCTGTACCCGCACCTGTGGCTGGGCATGCTGATCGGCACGGCGGCGATCTGCTACACCGTGTACCTGCTGTATGTCGGCTTGCCGACGTTCATGAACATACCGTCGGATGAAGGCTTCCTGTTCTCCAGCTCGGTGCTGGCGGTGGGCCTCGTGGTTCTGGTGGCGATCATGGCCGCGACCGTGATCATCTGGGGACTGGGCGTGGGGCCCGTCTACACCAACTGAACGCATACCAACCAGATCCAACCAACACTGGGGCATCACCGAGGCCGCCGCAAGGCGGCCTCGTTTCGTGTGCCTGACCGGCGGCTCGGCAGCCGCCCGTTGCCTGCGGCATAATGCCCGGTCAGGAGAACTACCCCGCCATGCCCGAGCTGCTCAGACAACGCGTCGAAACCTGTTACCAGCAAGCCGAAACCTTCTTCAAACGCCCCTTCCTGCGCCCGCAAGTCAGCTTCAAGCTGCGCGGACAGAAGGCCGGCGTCGCCCACCTGCACGAAAACCTGCTGCGCTTCAACCTGCAGCTGTACCGCGAGAACGCCGAAGACTTCCTGCGCCAGACCGTGGCCCACGAGGTCGCCCACCTGATCGCCCACCAGCTGTTCGGCGAGCGCATCCAGGCCCATGGCGAGGAATGGCAGTTGATCATGCGCGGGGTGTACGAGCTGCCGCCGAACCGCTGCCACAACTACAAGGTGCAGCGGCGCGTGGCGACACGCTACATCTACCGTTGTCCGTGCCCGGAGAGCGATTTCCCGTTCACCGCCCAGCGGCACAAGCTGGTGCGCCAGGGGCGGCGCTACCTGTGCCGGCGCTGCCGGGAGATCCTGGTGTATAGCGGCGAGACCCGGGTCGAATAATCGTCAACGCATAAAAAAGGCGACCCGAGGGTCGCCTTTTGTCTTTCAACTCACGCTCAACGCGCCGGGCCTTCGGCCACGCCCAGGTCGTCGGTCGGACGGGTGTCGATCAGCGGCGAGCCGCCGGACGCCAATTCCGCCTGCAGGGTATCGGTATCCAGCTCCTTGACCCACTTGGCCACGACCACGGTGGCCACGGCGTTGCCGATCAGGTTGGTCAGGGCGCGGGCTTCGGACATGAAGCGATCGATACCCAGGATCAGCGCCAGGCCGGCAACCGGCAGGTGGCCGACGGCCGACAGGGTGGCGGCGAGGACGATGAAGCCCGAACCTGTGACGCCTGCGGCCCCCTTGGAGGCCACCAGCAGCACCAGCAACAGGGTGATCTGGTGGGTGATGTCCATGGTGGTGTCGGTGGCCTGGGCAATGAACACCGCGGCCATGGTCAGGTAGATCGAGGTACCGTCCAGGTTGAACGAGTAACCGGTCGGGATCACCAGGCCAACCACGGATTTCTTCGCGCCCAGGCGCTCCATCTTGGCCAGCATGCGCGGCAGGGCCGACTCGGAGGACGAGGTGCCCAGGACGATCAGCAGTTCTTCACGGATGTAGCGGATCAGCTTGATGACGCTGAAGCCATGGGCGCGGCAGATACCGCCCAGTACCACCAGGATGAACAGCAGGCAAGTGATGTAGAAGCAGGCCATCAGGTAGCCCAGCTGCACCAGCGAACCCACGCCGTACTGGCCGATGGTGAAGGCCATGGCGCCGAATGCGCCGATCGGGGCCAGCTTCATGATCATGTTGATGATGTTGAACATGACATGGGCGAAGCGATCGATCAGGTCCAGCACCGGCTTGCCGTAGCTGCCCAGGCGGTGCAAGGCGAAGCCGAACAGCACCGAGAACATCAGCACTTGCAGGATGTCGCCGTTGGCGAAGGCGCCGACCACGGTGTTGGGGATGACATTGAGCAGGAAGCCGACGGTGGTCTGCTGCGCGCCGGCGGCGGCATAGGCAGCCACGCTGCTGGCGTTGAGGGTGCTCACGTCGACGTGCATGCCGGCACCCGGCTGCACCACGTTGACTACCACCAGGCCGATGATCAGGGCGATGGTGGAGACGATCTCGAAGTACAGCAGCGCGTAACCGCCGGTCTTGCCGACCGACTTCATGCTTTGCATGCCCGCGATGCCGCTGACCACGGTACAGAAGATGATCGGCGCGATGACCATCTTGATCAGCTTGACGAAGCCGTCACCCAGGGGTTTGAGGGCTACGCCGGTCTCCGGGTAGTAGTGGCCGAGCAGGATACCGATGGTGATCGCGACGATCACCTGGACATACAGCGATTTGTACAGCGGCTGACGAGTCGTCATGGCTAATTTTTCCTCAAGTGGGCCGGCGCATCCTTCCCAGGATGTCGGGGCACCTGAATCGCGAACCCTCCTGTACCCGGAGGGATTTGTCGTTGTGTTCGAGCGCCTGGGCAGGCCTCTGCCAGGTGAATAGCAAGGGCGATGCCAAAGTGCCCGCTTGAGGTGCACAGCCAATGATTACAGGGTGTGAATGCCCCGGGACGGGGCGGAATAGCCGGTAGGAAATGGCGGATTTCCGCCCGATGGCGGAAATCGTACAGGGCGGGTTGGCGGATTTCCGCCTCAGAGGTATTCAGTGGGACTTCCCGGTGGGAGCGGGCTTGCCCCGCGATGAGGACCGCTCCGGATGGCACCGGCTTCGCCGGTATCGCGGGGCTAGCCCGCTCCCACGCACCGCCCCCTGCACTGGAAAGGCAGAATCAATCGAGCCGGAAAGCGATGCGGAACGCAGCCCCGCCCAATTCGGAGTCGCCAAGGCTCAACTCGGCGTCGTAGCTGTCGATGATGTCCTTGACCACCGCCAGGCCGATCCCCTGCCCGGGGTGCTGGCGATCCAGCCGCTCGCCGCGTTCGAGAATGCGCTCACGCTGGTCGGGCGGCACGCCCGGGCCGTCGTCCTCGATCCACAGCTCCAGTTGCCCCGGCGCTTCACGCAGGCTGACCCGCACCTGCCCCAGGCACAACCGGTAGGCGTTCTCCAGCAGGTTGCCGAGCAGTTCAAGCAAGGCCCCCTGTTCCATCGGCACCCGCGCATCGGCCGGGAGTTCGAAACCGACCTCGACGCGTTTGTCGCGATAGACCTTGGCCAAGGTGCTGCACAGGCTGTCGAGCAACGGCTTGAGCTCGACCTGGTGCTTTACCAGGCCACTCTTGCGCAGGCTGGCGCGCTGCAATTGGTAGTCGATCTGCTGGCTCATGCGCTCGATCTGGCTCTGCAGCACCCGCGCCTGCTCGCGGTCGCCCTGCTCCATGCTCTCGCCCACGCCCTGCAGCACCGCCAGCGGGGTCTTCAGGCTGTGGGCCAGGTCGTCGAGCGAGTCGCGGTAGCGCTGGCGCTGCTCACGCTCGCTGCGCAGCAGGCGGTTGAGCGAGCCGGTCAGGCGCAGCAGTTCGCGTGGGTGCTCGCGGCTTAGTCCATCCCTGGCGCCGCTCTCCACGTCGTCCAGCTCGGAGCTGAGCCGACGCAGCGAGCGCAGGCCCCAGGTCAGGCCGGCCCAGAGCAGCACCATCAGCGCGAGCAGCGCCGCGCCGAAGCCGAAGTAGAGTTTCTCGCGCAGGCCATTGAGGGTGTCCTGGTATTCGCGGACCGGTTGCAGGGCGACGATGCTGAACGCCGCGCTCTTGCCGCCAAGCAGCCTGACCTCGACGTCATAGACGAAGAACTCCTCGCCGTCGTCCTGGTGAATACGGGCGAATTCGTTGCCACGCCCGTCATAGCGCGGGTGGTAGTTGATGTTGCGGTTGCGCGTGGCCCGCGACTGCCACACCAGCTTGCCCTGGCGGTCGAAGATGTAGCCGAGCAAGCCTGTATACGGCAGGTTGAAGCGTTCGTCCGGCAGCAGCGCCGGCATCTGCAACTGGCCATGCTCGATGCGCGCGGCGGAAATCAGCGTGGTCACGTCCGAGGCCAGGCGCTGCTCGATGGACTCCTGCAACGCCAGGCTGAAGGCCTTCTGCAGCGCCGGCAGCAACGCCAGCATGAACAGCAGCGCCAGCAACGCCGCCGCCAGCATCAGGCGCACCCGCAGCGAACGGATCATCGGCAGCGCTCGGTGAAAAGGTAGCCCAGGCCACGCACGGTATCGATCGGCTTGAAGCCGTTGTCGCCCTCGAGCTTGCGGCGCAGGCGGCCGACCAGCACCTCGATGACGTTCGGGTCGCGCTCCTCGTCGTCCGGGTACAGCTGTTCCATCAACCGGTCCTTGGCCACCACCTGCTGGTGATGGCGCATGAGGTACTCGAGGATGCGGTATTCGTAGGCGGTCAGCGCCAGCGGTTGCTCGTCCAGGGTCGCCTGCTTGCGGTTGAGGTCGAGCACCAGCGGGCCGGCGGCGATGGTCGACTGGGTGAAGCCGCTGGAGCGGCGCAGCAAGGCGTTGAGGCGCGCCTCCAGCTCTTCGAACTGGAACGGCTTGACCACATAGTCGTCGGCGCCGGCGGCCAGGCCTTCGACCTTGTCCTGCCAGTTGCCGCGGGCGGTGAGGATCAGGATCGGGAATGTCTGGCCAAGGTTGCGCAGCTGGCGGATCAGGTCCAGTCCGCTCATGCCCGGCAGGCCCAGGTCGATCACCGCCAGGTCATGGTTGTACTGCTCGGCCTGGTACAAGGCTTCCTCGGCGTTGGCCACCGCCTGCACCACATGGCCGCCCTCGCCGAGGCGGGTGAACAGGTGATGACGCAGCAGCGCCTCGTCCTCGACCACCAGCAATTTCATGCAGTTCTCCTTTGAATAGCGAATGCCTGTACCGGCCTCATCGCGGGGCAAGCCCGCTCCCACGGGTCATGCACTCCTCGCGATGAGGCCGGCACAGGATAACAGCGACCTCAGAACTTGTAGCTTGCCGCCAGGTAGGTCTGCGCGCTGCTGGTCAGGCGCAGGGTGCCGTCCTTCGGCCCGCCGTGGGCGCCGATCTCGGTGGCGGCGTTGCTGCGCAGGTAACGGTAGCCCATCTCCACCGAGGCCTTGTCGGTGATTTCCTGGATCACGCCGGCCTGCAGGCCCACGGCATAGCCGTAGTCGGTGTCGCGGCTGGCGCCCGGCGAGTCCTGGGTCAGCTTGGTCATGCCCAGGGTGCCGCCGCCGAACAGCTTGGTGGTATCGCCCACCGGCAGGAACAGGTCGTAGCTACCGAGCAGGTTTTCCTGGCGTAGCTTGACGCCGCTGTGGTCACCCGAGACGTTGTCGTAGGTCATGTAGTAGCGGCCCTGGTCGTTGATCTTGCCCAGGCGTACGCCCCAGGTGCTGTCCTTGCCGATGATGCCGTCGGCGTTCAGGTTGTCGGTGTTGCGTTGCAGCAGGCCGGACTTGCGCACTTTGTCGCTGGTCTGGCCGTAGGTCAGGCTGGCGAAGTTGTCATCGGCCTGGGCGGCGGTGGTGAGGCCGGCGGCGCAAACCGCCATGGCGGCGATCAGGGTATTGAGCGTTTTCATGGTTCAGGTACTCCGGGTTGGATGCGTTGTTTCTGTCTGGGGACTAGAGTAGGGAGGGCGCCCTGAACCCCTGCTGAACCCGGCCTGAACCTGGGCTGAACGAACCGAACAAGGAGCTCGACCATGCGTACCCTGCTTGCACTGGCCCTGTTGTGCGGCGCCACCCTCGCCCAGGCGGCGGTGCAGACCCGCGAGATCCCCTACCAGGATACCGACGGCAACCGCCTGATCGGCTACTACGCCTACGACGACGCCGTCGAGGGCAAGCGCCCGGGCGTGGTGGTGGTGCATGAATGGTGGGGGCTGAACGACTACGCCAAGCGCCGCGCCCGCGACCTCGCGGCGCTGGGCTACAACGCCCTGGCCATCGACATGTACGGCGATGGCAAGAACACCGAGCACCCGCAGGATGCCCAAGCGTTCATGGCCGCAGCGATGAAGGACCCAGCGGCCGCCGCCCGGCGCTTCGATGCCGGGCTGGAGCTGCTGAAGATCCAGCCCAACACCAACAAGCACCAACTGGCGGCCATCGGCTACTGCTTTGGCGGCAAGGTGGTGCTGGACGCGGCGCGCCGCGGTGAGAAGCTCGACGGCGTGGTGAGCTTCCATGGCGCGCTGATGACCCAGACGCCGGCCAAGCCGGGGGTGATCCGGGCCAAGATCCTGGTGGAGCATGGCGAGGCCGACAGCATGGTCACCCCGCAGCAGGTGGCGGCGTTCAAGGCGGAGATGGATGCGGCCAAGGCGGACTACAAGTTCGTCGGGATCCCGGGGGCTAAGCATGGCTTCAGCAACCCGGATGCCGACCGCTTGAGCCATGGCGAGCATGGTGGGCCGGATATCGGCTATGACAAGGCGGCTGACGAGAGCTCGTGGAAGGATATGCAGGCGTTCCTGAAGGATGCGCTCGACTGATGATCGCCGGGGCCGCTTTGCGGCCCTTTCGCCGGCAAGCCGGCTCCCACAAAAGATGGCGACGCCCCCTGTGGGAGCCGGCTCGCCGGCGAAAGGGCTGCGCAGCAGCCTCAAAATCTGTGCTCCACCACCAGCCACCAGGCTGGCACAATACCCGCCATGAACAGACTCCCCACCTGCTGCGCCCCGCTCCAGCACCATTGGCCCCTGCCGCGCCCGGTCCCCGGCGCGGTGCTGGTCAGTTGTGCCTTCGACCCGGCCAAGCTCGCGCCCGATGACTACCAGCGCGCCGGCATCGAACAGACCGCCAGCCTGCAACGCTCGGTGGCCAAGCGCCAGGCCGAGTACCTGGCCGGTCGGGTCTGCGCCCGCGAGGCGCTACGGATACTCGACGGTCGCAGCTACGCTCCCGCCCCTCATGAAGACCGCTCGCCCATCTGGCCCGCCGGCATCCACGGCTCGATTACCCACGGCCAGGGCTGGGCCGCCGCCGTGGTGGCTACCGAGGGCCAATGCCGCGGCCTGGGGCTGGACCAGGAAACCCTGCTCGGCGAAGACCGCGCCGAACGCCTGGCCGGGGAGATCCTCACCCCCGCGGAGCTGGAACGCCTGGACCGCAGCCAACAGGCCCTGGCCGTGACCCTGACCTTCTCGCTCAAGGAAAGCCTGTTCAAGACGCTCTACCCGCTGACGAAAAAGCGCTTCTATTTCGAGCACGCCGAACTGCTGGAATGGTCCAGCGACGGCCACGCCCGCCTGCGCCTGCTCACCGACCTGTCGGCCGAGTGGCACCGCGGCGTCGAGCTAGATGGCCAGTTCTGCCTGCAGGACGGCCACCTGCTCAGCCTGATCAGCGTTTAATCGCGTGGCTGCTCCCGCGGCCAGCTCAGGCTGAAACACGCCCCGCCCAGCTGCTCGCTGTGCCCGACCAGGGCGCGGCCGCCGTGCCAGTAGATGATCCGCCGGACGATCGACAGCCCCAGGCCATGCCCGCCCGAGGCCCGGGTGCGGCTGTCGTCGAGGCGGGTGAAGGGGGTGAAGATCCGGTGCCACACGCCCTCGGGAATCCCGGGGCCGTCGTCCTCCACATCGATGCGGCAACGTTGCTGTCCCAGGTGATAGCTCACGCGCACTTCGGACTCGGCATGGCGCATGGCATTGCGCACCAGGTTCTGCAGGGCCCGGTGCAGGTAGCGCGGCTCGGCCTCGACCCGAGCATCACCGCCGTCGAGCCCGTGGCATTCGCCGCGCACTACCCGCACCTCGGCGCGCAGCGGCGCCAGCTCCTCGATCACTCGCGCCAGCAGCTCGTCCAGGTCCACCACCTGGAAATGCAGGGCCGGCGCGCCCTGCTCCAGGCGGGCGTAGGTCAGCATCTCGTCGACCAGCTTGTCCAGGTCCTGGATATCGCCGTCCATGCCCGCCAGGTGCTTGGCCCGGGCAGCGTCGGTGCTGGCGCTCTCGATCATCTCCAGGCCAAAGCGCAGCCGCGCCACCGGCGTGCGCAACTCGTGGGACACCGCCCGCACCAGCTCGCGCTGCATGGTCAATGAACGTTGCAGGTGCTCGGCCATGCCATTGAAGGCCTCGGCCAGGCGCCCCACCGAGTCGGCATCGCCGGCCGGCACCCGGGTGTCCAGGCTGCCCTGGGCGATGCGCGTGGCCGCCACCTCCAGGCCGGACACCCGCCGCTCCAGTTGGCGCACCAGCAGGTAGACCACCAGGCCGATCAGGCACAAGCCGAGAAAGGCGATCAGGATCAGCAACTGCGGCGGATAGGGGTTGAGCTGATACAGAGGGCCGATCTCCAGCACCCAGGGCGAGCCGGACAGCCCCGAGAACACGCGGATCGAATCACCGTCCCGGCCCAGGGCCATCACCGTATCGCCCTCCTCCACCCGGCGGCGCTGGTCGTCGTCCAGGGCGGCGCGCTCGATGCGCTGCAGGGCGATGTCGAAACCGAAGCCCTTGCTCTGGCGCAGCTGCGCCAGGCGCGCCTGCTGCTCGGTCACCGGGTAGCGCACCAGCTCGTCGGCCAACAGATAAAGGGTGGCGCGGGCCAGTTGCTCGCTGATCTGCTTGACCTCGGCCACCAGCAGCAGGTCCTCGTGGCCGACCCGGCGCAGCACCCGGGCAGCATGCGGGCCGGTCTTCTCCACCACCACCAGGTCGCGGTACAGGCGCGCCCGCTGCCCACCGTCGAGGGTAAAGACCGACAGCGGCTGCAGGTCCAGCGGCACGCCAAGCAGGCGCTCCCAGATCACCAGCGAACGGGTGCGCTCCACCGCGTTCTGCTGCGCCAGGTTGTCGGCCATCAGGCTGAAGGTGCCCTGGGCCAGGCGCTCGCGGTGCTGGCCGGCGCGGATCTCGTTGAGCAGGTGCAGGCTCAGCACACCGAGCACGGCCACCAGCACCAGCACCGCGAGCATGCCGCCGTAGATGCGCAGGAAGATCGAGTTCATGGCGCCTCGCCGACGAACAGGTAGCCTTTGCTGCGCAGGGTCTTGATCAGCCGCGGGGTGATCGGGTCGTCGCCGATCTTGGGGCGGATCTTGGAGATGCGCACATCGATGGAGCGGTCCTGGCCGTCGTAGCCGACGCCGCGCAGCGAGGTGAAGATCTCCTCGCGGGACAGCACGCGCCCGGCGTTGCTGGCCAGCAGCCAGAGCAGGTCGAATTCGGCGCCGGTCAGCTCGACCAGTTGGCCATGCAGGCGCGCCTCGCGCTGGCGGCTGTCTATATGCAGGGGGCCGAAGGTCAGGTCCTGGCGGCGCTCCGGGGCGTCGCTGCGGCGCAGCAGGGCGTTGATACGCGCCAGCAGCACGCGCGGGCGCACCGGTTTGCATACGTAGTCGTCGGCGCCCAGGTCCAGGCCCTGGACCTGGTCGAGCTCGTCGCTGCGGGCGGTGAGCATGAGGATGGGGCCGGCGTACTGGCCGCGCACGCGGCGGCAAATGCTCAGGCCGTCTTCGCCGGGCAGCATCAGGTCGAGGATCACCAGGTCCGGCTGGCTGTCGATGATACACCGCGCGGCGCGGCCACCGTCGCCCTCCACCGCCACTTCGAAGCCGTTGGCCTGGAGGTATTCGGCAGTCAGTTCGGCCAGGCGCTGGTCGTCCTCGACGATCAGGATGCGGTTGATTGGCTGGTCCATGGCCTCCCCTTTTTCTGGTTATTGTCTGGCCTTGTGTTGTCCGTGCCGGCCTAATCGCGGGGCAAGCCCACGCTGCCATGCAAGACCATGCGTGGGAGCGGGCTTGCCCCGCGATTAGGCCGGCACAACCCTTTGATTCCAGCGCAAATCCGCCTTCACCAAAGCGCAACATCAGCCCCGGATACTACGTCCCGCTCCCACCCCTGCCAACTACCGCAAACAGCCCTCGACTGAACCGTTTTTTGTGATAGGGTGCGCGCCCGCAAAATTATGCGTCGGGGCGTAGCAGCCAGAAAAAATAGTGCAAACCTCTTGGGACAAGGCCTACAGCGAATACCCACGGATGACTCACAAAGTACCCACAAGTTATCCACAGGCGCCGACCTTGCAAAGCCCCCTGGACCGCATTATCTTGTATCCCTATCGCAGCGAACCACTAGATATTGGGTTTTGCGCAAAATCACAAACACAAGTCAACAGGCAAATTCAAGCGAATTTTCTGGCTGAACTTAAGGTGATTTCAACAGCCAAACCGCTCCTGCGGAGGGCGACCGAGGCAAGCCGCAGACGGCCTTGTTCGGGTATGAGTGTTGCAGGCAAGGCCCGCACTCATCAGCAACAGATTTTGGGTACGCCCAGAACCTTTGACTTCGGCCAGGGAGCGGCAGGTTACTGCCCCTAATTCCTGAGTCTGTCCCGAAGTCGGTAAGCCCGAGCGGGCGGATGCGTGTGCTTCACGCGCATCCCCGCCCGGGCCATCGAGCAAGTGGACGGAACGGTGGCGCCCGACAACGGCGCCTGAACAAACTAGAAACTGTGGAGACACCCACCCATGCAAACCGACACAACTCGCGAGAACCCGCAGGCCAAGGCGCCTCAGGCCGCCGATTCGAACCAGGATCTGGCCGCCACCGCCCCTGGCCAACTGCGCGTGATCAAGCGTAACGGCACTGTCGTCCCCTACACCGACGACAAGATCACCGTTGCCATCACCAAGGCGTTCCTCGCAGTTGAAGGCGGCACCGCCGCCGCCTCGTCGCGCATCCACGACACCGTCGCGCGCCTGACCGAGCAGGTCACCGCCACGTTCAAGCGTCGCATGCCATCGGGTGGCACCATCCACATCGAAGAAATCCAGGACCAGGTCGAACTGGCCCTGATGCGCGCCGGCGAGCAGAAAGTCGCCCGTGACTACGTGATCTACCGCGACCAGCGTGCAAAAGAGCGCGCCACCCGCAGCAACGCCGACGCCGTGGTCGAGCCGCACCCAAGCATCCGCATCACCCTCGCCGACGGCAGCCTGGCGCCGCTGGACATGGCGCGCCTGAACACCATCATCAGCGAAGCCTGCGAAGGCCTGGCCGAAGTCGATGGCGAGCTGATCCAGCGCGAAACCCTGAAGAACCTGTACGACGGCGTCGCCCTGAAAGACGTCAACACCGCCCTAGTGATGACCGCCCGTACCCTGGTCGAGCGTGAGCCGAACTACTCGTTCGTCACCGCCCGCCTGCTGATGGACACCCTGCGTGCCGAAGGCCTGGGCTTCCTGAACGTCGCCGACAGCGCCACCCACCACGAAATGGCCGACCTGTACGCCAAGGCCCTGCCGGCCTACGTCGAGAAAGGCGTCGAGTTCGAACTGCTCGACCCAGCCCTGAAAGGCTACGACCTGGAGCGCATGGGCAAGGCGATCAACCACGAGCGCGACCAGCAGTTCACCTACCTGGGCCTGCAGACCCTGTACGACCGCTACTTCATCCACAAGGATGGCGTGCGCTTCGAGCTGCCGCAGGTGTTCTTCATGCGCGTGGCCATGGGCCTGGCGCTGGAAGAGAAAGACAAAGAAGCCCGTGCGATCGAGTTCTACAACCTGTTGTCGTCCTTCGACTACATGGCCTCGACCCCGACCCTGTTCAACGCCGGCACCCTGCGCCCGCAGCTGTCGAGCTGCTACCTGACCACCGTGC